>TARA_R100001480_G_scaffold24466_2_pt1 | contig 33031 bp, 31 predicted proteins | sample TARA_R100001480 | Tara Oceans TARA_R100001480 (sample SAMEA2622212) | marine metagenome | biome: marine biome (ENVO:00000447); feature: mesopelagic zone (ENVO:00000213) & marine oxygen minimum zone (ENVO:01000065); material: "saline water (ENVO:00002010), including plankton... | reverse complement strand
AAGAATCATTGATCCTATTTTTAATGAATTCTTTTAGGATGGGGGCGCTAAGACCCTTCTCTTGAATGCCGTTAACCATCCAATCAATCATTTTACTCTCAGCTTTAAAAGCTTGTTGAGCTTCGTCGAGAATACGCTCTTCCAACTCCCCGTCAAAAAGCTCAGGATGCTCTTCTCGAATGGTGTTGATAATTTTCATTCCAACTAAAGCGTGAACGTTCTCCTCATTGCGAGTATACTTAACCTGTTGATCAGTATCCTTAAGAACATTCTTAAAGCGAGCAAAGTGGTTAATAATGTAAAATTGAGAAAACAGAGACACGTTCTCTACAAAAAGGGTGAATAAGATTAAAGCGTAAACATATTGCTTCTTACTATTCTTGTAAAATTTATGCGTATATTTCCGAAGGTAGTTCACTCGGCCTTCAATAAAGTCAAGTTTAAGATTCTCTTCAAAAACTTCTTCTAATCCAAGAACTTCCAAAAGGCGCTCGTAAGCGTTATTGTGAATAACTTCGACATTAGCCATGACAAACCCGAGATCACTAAAAGAAGGGTGGGGGAGGTTATCTCCTAGCTTGCTCCAGAATTTTTTAACAGCAACTTCGATCTGCCCAATGGCTGAAAGTGTCCTAACTATGATCTCCTTCTCTTGTTCACTTAATACCACATTAAAGTCTTGTAGATCAGAAGTAAAACTGAATTCTTTATCGGTCCAGAACCCATTATGCATTGCCTCAATAAACTCTCCTGCCCAAGGATAATGGTCAGGCTTCCTCGATATTTGCTCTTCGAAAATCATAGTAGCGTTAGTTACACTATTAACTGATATTCGTCTCTTGTCTAGCTAAAATTTTTTCATTTTTTTTTGTTGACACTGTTTTCAATACCGATATAATATCGTTATACGATCTGTTTCCGCGAGGATTCGTAATCTTTGAAGAAAGGCTTCTGATTTGTATGACGAATAGGTAAAGGGTAACGTATATTATTTTATATTATATTATATTATTATATATTATAAGGCATTTTTAAAAGATGGAAACAGATCAAGAATTAATAGACAGGGTTAAAGAAGATCAGGACAGCAACAGTCTGATCGAAATAATCGAAAGACATTCGGGTATTTATCACGATATGGTGGATAAGTTCATGTCAGGAAGCAGAAATACTGCCGAAAGAGACTCTCTTCTGGAGGATAAAGAGTTTACAATATACAACTCGGTAATGAAGTATGACTCGTCAAGGGGCGCTAAATTTGCAACATACTTAGCTAACGAGGCAAAATGGAAGTGTTTGAACACATTGACCAGAAATAAGAAATTTCAAAAATGCTCTTTAGAGGATATTCTGAAGCAGCCTCATTCTAAAGGTGACCTAGAGATGCATGAAAATAATGAGGTCTTTTCTTTGTTTAAATCATTTCTACAGAAAGAAAAAGACAAAAGAATGGAAAAAATTATTGACATGCGATATAATGGCGTGTCTAATAAGCTTACACCTTGGAGAAAGATAGCGAAATCACTCGATATGAGCATTCAAGGCGTAATCAACATTCACAATCGGTGTTTGTTGAAATTCAAAAAGCAATCAGAAAATTATGTATAATAGCATTACATCAGTAGGGTATCTTGTAAAAGATCCAGAGACTCGTCAACTTAATGGCGGGAAGTCGGTAACGCGCCTCCGTGTTGGAATCTCTCCAAGCAACGCAAAAACCAAATGCTTCATTGATCTTGAGGTTTGGGATAAACTCTCTGAAATCGCATCTAAATACCTTACAAAAGGTCGTGAGTTTGTGTTCTCTGGTGAGCTTGCTATGGACACTTGGGAAAACAAGGATACTGGCAAACCTCAATCAAAATATTTTATCAGAGGAAATAATATTCAATTCTTAAATTCTGGTAAGAAAGAAGATAGTCAACCTTCTAAATCTGGGTCTGATACTGCCACTCCTACCGCTAACGCTGGGTTTGGATCTGACGATGAGCCTCCCTTTTAATGAAGATCTTAGTTGAAGCCCCTATAAACTCGTTAAGCCTCGGTAATGTTTCTTTTAATATTATCCGAGAGCTTTTCGATAGGGGTCATGACGTTGGGATTTGGCCAGCAGGTAATGTTGACCTAAAAGCGTATGACGCTGATAGCGATTTACTTAAAAAAATCGAGGATGGTTTAAATAATAGGTACAATTATCTCAGCGAAGATATTCCAAGTTTGAAAATTTGGCATTTAAATGGGTCTGAGAACAGAAAAAATTGTAAACAATATTTGTTAAGCTTTTATGAATGCAATCAGCCGACAGACATTGAAAAGAAAATTTCTGAATCTCAAAACGAGACATTCTTTAGTTCTTCCTGTGCTTCTGACTTGTTTGGCGGCGTATTCTGCCCATTGGGTTTCGACAAAGACTTCAAAGAAACAAAAAAAGAATACCTGAGTGGCATTACCCATTTTGGTTTAATGGGCAAGTTTGAACATAGAAAGCATACTTCTAGAATTATTCAAGCTTGGTTAAAGAAGTATGGGAATGATCCAAAGTATCAACTATCTTGTTTGGTCACTAACCCCTTCTACAAAAAGGAGGACATGGACAAGACTATTAATTCTGTTTTAGGTGGACAGAGATATTCTAATATCAACTTTTTGCCTCATTTAGAAAAGAATTCTGAAGTTAATGAGTTTTTAAATGCAATCGATATTGATCTTACAGGTTTATCTGGAGCAGAAGGCTGGAATCTCCCTGCTTTTAATGCAACTTGCCTCGGCAAATGGAGCATTATTCTTAATGCCACATCTCATAAAGATTGGGCTACTAAAGATAATTGCATCTTGGTTGAGCCTTCGGGAGAAGTGGATTGTTATGATAACGTCTTTTTCAAGAAAGGGTCTCCATTTAATCAAGGGACTTTTTATGATTGGAAAGAGGATGATGTGATCAAGGCGATGGAACAAGCTGAGAAGAAAGTGGGACAAGTTAACACAGAGGGACAAAAGTTGGCAGACAAGTTGACTTACAAAAACACTGTGGATGTCATTTTGTCCCGTATTTCCAAGGATTTCGATATGGCATAGATCTTGTTAAAGGGTTTGTATGATTAATACATTATTATACGACTTATTTAATGACCAGAGTTTTAAAAGCCAAAACTATATTGAAGACAAAGGGGACTCTTTCGAGTTAAAAGTTGAGCTTGCTGGCTTTTCAAAGAAAGATGTCGATATTGAAGCTACCGAAGATAAGCTTACGATTGAGACAAAGCCTAAAGATCGAAAGAAGAATCTTTCTGTCCAACTTTTCAAGAAGGTAGACACAGAAGCTATTACCTGTAAAATGGATAATGGATTACTGGTTATAGACCTACCTAAAAAAGGAAGATTAAAACCCAGTAAAATTAAAATCAATTAAAAAACGGGGGTGGAAACGCCCCCGTTTTTATTTATAATAAAACATGCCCTTATATACCTACAAGCATCCTGACACAAATGAGCATAAAGACGTTTTTCAATCTATGAATGAAGAGCATATTTATGTAGATGATTTTGGGACTGAGTGGAAACGGGTCTATTTTGCCCCTAACGCTTCTATCGACTCCAATATTGACCCATTTAGCCAAAGGCAGTTTACGGACAGTACAGGAGGAAAGAAGGGTACTGTAGGTGACATGCTTGATTACTCAGCGGAGATGAGTCAAAGACGAGCAGAAAAATCTGGAGGAAAAGATCCAGTTAAACAAAAATACTTCGATGATTACGCTGCCAAGAGAAATGGTCAACGACACATGGCAGAGAAGAAACAGACTTACGAGAGTAAGAATGTTAAGATTGAGTATGATTAATTAGTTATTTCGTGACTGAATGACAAGGAGTATGTCATTTGATTATTAACGTTCATCTGATAAGAAGAGCTTTCAAGCTTCAGATCAGAAAATGAAAACGTGTGAGTGAAATCATTACCAGTGTCTACAATACCTACGTCAAAATCATAACCAGACTCAGCTATAATTAAATTAGATATCTCTCCAGTCGCTAAACCTGAAACTAAAAATTCTACATTCACAGAAGAGGTAAGCGGGTACTGAACCTTTCTTCCGTAAGGGTAATCACTACCAAGGCCGAATAGATCAACTCTATTGATTGGAATACTGAATGAAAACGACTGCAAATGAGCGTCTCCACTAATAGGCGCTCCACCTATCTGTAGATTTTGAAGAGTTGAGTTTACTTTTGTAGGGGAGCATAGAGGTGGATCAAACCTGTTTACACCTGTATAATCTCCAAACCCATTTATAAATGCATCTTCTAAGTTTGTAGACCCAACGTTATTGTTGTTTCCAGAAGAGAGATTAATGGCGGGGTTTTCTACATTTAAGTCTGGACTCGTTAAGGTAACGTTAGTTCTTATAACTTCACCTATATCACCTCCAAGATCAATTGTACCTGTAGAACTAAGAGTGATTCCGTTTGGGTTGAGTTGGTTAGTCACACTTGACTGGTAGATTGCGGTAGGTGGAGACCCTCCAAAATCCACTTCTAGCTCCCATATTTGGCCAGCGGTAACGTAATTAACTTGAATCTCAACCCCTTCTGAAGTAGTTACGCTATAATCTGGTGAACCATCAGTTATTCCTCCTAAAGCTAATGGCTCAAGAGAGATTGCACTCGCAGTTGCATCAAGCACATCCCCACTTATAGATAGAAATGAAGGAAAAACTCCTTGATTAATTGCTATATTCGAACATTTGTAAGAGGTAGAAACTACAGGTAGAGAACCTACAGAAAAACCTAAAGAATAGTTTGTTAAAAAAGCGTTACCAACAGAAATAATTTCAGCATCAGTGGTCAAACTGCCTACTTCTGAACCTCCATTCACGATCATATCCGAACCTTGATCTTGATGATTAACTATATAAAAATTCTGATCCTGATTGTCGTACCCACTAAAAAAATCAGACTTACTACTCCCCGTTTGGTCGTTTATCAAGCCTAACATGTTTTCGTTTAACATCGCTGGGGTATAGTAATAACTTATAGACAAATCAACATCTGGCATCCTAGTTATATCGTTAATAGCTAAACCCTTAGACCCAACCTGCTTTGACTTTTGCCTTTGCTGAGAAAAACCGACACCTACGCTTTGAACAGCACTCATATAAGCGCCACTCATATCGCTCCCAGTTCTATTACCAGTAGTAAACGCTGGTCTTTGCCCAGCAATCACAATTGAATTGTTACTCTTTAAAATATTTCTAGCCATTTTAACTTCCTGTTGGGATTACACCTAAAACATCTTCTACTAACGTCACGGATAAATCGTGCGCGTTGAAATACTTCCATGTATGATTCCACTCTGGGCAATACATAACTTTTGGTCTATTATAGACCGATTCTATATCATGTCTAAACCTTCTGTATCCAGCCTTGTTCTCTAAGAAGTGTAGCATACACTTAAGTTGTTTGTCGCTGATATCTGTGAAGTCATACTTAAGTTGAAATGAAGCGTTATTATCCCTTGTTTTAACTCTCTGCTTAAAAGAGTTTTTAAAATCTAAGACTTCATTTTTCAATTGAACGTCATTCTGTAAACCAATATCAGGCTTAAAAAAGAAATTCTGAGACCATGCCGAGTTAGCTCCCGTTGGGCAATTATCAACAGTGGACGAGTGAGTTTCCGTACAGTAATAATAGTTATTGAGATTATTGGAACTTATGCCAGTAAAAACAACATCAAACTTTTTATAAGAGGTAGAGAAAGCGTAGTTTTGGAAATCTAAATTAACAAAATTCATCCCAGACCAATTAAATAAATTTGGAGCTTGATCTACAGAATAAGAAACAGCGACTTCATAATGCTGGTTGTTGACATGATTAATCGCATAGTTGTCAGACACTCCAGACATGGATTTATAAATTCCACTATTATCTATATTAAACTCAAACAATTGGTTTCCATTTTTACTCTCGATAAATGCAGCTAGTTTTTGAGTGTTGGCTTCATTTAAGTCATACCGCACATCATACTGAACCTCTAAACTATTCATTGAGTGAGGTATGGAGTTGATTTGAAAATCATCAACCTCATACATAAAATTCTTAGATTTGAAAGAAGCTTTAGAACCATAGACAGGAGTTAGACTAAGACCTGAATAATCAGACCGAATTGTAACTCCAGAAATATTTGAGTCTCTGTTGTAAAATAAATCAGAAGCCATGACCAATATAATTTAAATTTAAAATAGCAGAACCATTATCAGAAGCCGATATAGATTCACTTACTAGCGTAGCGTTAGGAATCGTCAACTCTTGAAGATTCGAACCATCTTTCCTGTTGATATCAAAAACAACAGTTTTGTTTTCTCTGTTTTCTAAAAAGCTAAAAGAGCTTTCTGGAAAAGCTTCATCAACTTCAATTTGAACCTGAGCTGTAAATTCCAAAGGAAGGATAAGCTCGACAGAAGCAGGAGTTTCACTACCTATTGAGAAGTGAGGTTTCCTATTAGATTTAATAGAGTAATCAAAACCAATAACCCTATTTGTTGTAGAATTATCACAAGTTACATTTATAGATCCTTGAGATGTTATAGAAATATCGCTGGGTATTCCAGCATCACTTAGTACTTCGCTACCTGATAGAAACTCATCATAAACCAAAATAGAAGCGTTAACTTTTGGCACTGTGCCTACAGCACAATTGACAGAATAAGAATCTAAGTATCCTTCAGAAAATCTGTATGCAATATCTGAATATCTAATATTGCCACTCATAACGCCCTGCTGATTTATTAATGATATATCATTTCCAGTATAATCCAAAAGTGGATCATTATATATCATATGCGAAGAAATAGAAACTTTTTGTTGTGTAGCCCCACCAACAGTAGTTAACCCTTTCTTAGAGCCGAGAGGCTTAACGATATTTGCACTATTAGAATATGAAAAGTCTATAGAGCTTACGCCAGAAATTTCGTATCCATCTATGGCGACAGCTACTTCGTCATTTAATCTTGATCCAAACATTACCTTCTAAGTTGTCCTCCTAATCTTTGTTCATCTGCAATCACCTGCTTAACGGCAACCTTAATTTTTTCAGACAGCTGTTTTTGTGTTTCTGTAGCGTCTTCAGCTGTTTGATTTTCGGCTCCATTAGGGCCATTGATTGTTATGTTGATATCACCTGTAGATTGAGATGTCTCAGTTGCAGTAATTAACTCATCAAGTTTAGCAACTAAGTCTGTATTATCACCAGTTCCAGCCCCAGAGTTCAGTGCTTGTAAATTACCTGCTCCAATGTTCCTTGTGGCGGCAGCGTTCATTACGAACTCTCCACCTGAAAGCATTGCGGGAACCGTATCAACTCCTCCAGCAGCAGGGATTAAGCCTCCTGTCGCCCGACGAGGCATTGTATTATGTCCGGGCAGCATCGACCCCATAGGGCCATCAGAAGGCAGACCTGTTCCTGAACCCGCACCACCTACATCAAAATAACTTTCAGAATTTCCACCTTTATCTTCATCACCTGAAAATATATTCATTAAATCTCCAGTTGCCCCCGCAGCCCCGAACGCCCCACCAGAAGCAGGAGCGCCAGTAATCTTAGTTCCAGCAAAGTTACCTAACCCAGACCCTATAAGCCCCGACATTCCTTCGCTCAGTCCTGCTTTCATGCCTAGTTTTGTAGCCCCGAAACTAACAACAGAACTAATAACGGCTGCTGCTAGCATGTCACCCAGTTTAACTTCTTGCTCCTTGGCTTGTCTGTGAGCCTCTGCTTCTTGTAACGCTAAAGAAAAAGCTTGCTTTTTTGCATCTTGAACCTTTTGGAATTGAGGATTATTCCTTCGGCCAAACATGGTCATCCTACCACTTTCAGCATCAAGAAAAGCTCCATTATTAGTCAAAGTATCTCTATTCATAGCTACTGGGGTTTGAGTGGCAAAAGACATAAGGTCTCTCATTCCAACAATAGCTCCAGCGCCATTCATACCCGGGGTCGTAAACATACCCTCTTCATCTCTAACTTGACCTCCGCGAGCAAAACCACGAACAGATCCAGAGTTTATAGCTTCCATGAATCCTGATCCATAACGCTGAACAGCTTTTTTATTCATGACGAATTCTCCACCCATTAGCATAGCTGGAACATCATCACGGCTACCAGAGCCACCGCGAACTTTGCCTCCATCAGCGAAGCCGAAGAGTGAACCAATACCTTTAACAAACCCCATAAACCCTCCACCCCCAGAACCTCCACCTTTAGAACCTCCACCCCCAAGACCTTCACTCGCAGCTTGATTCATAAACTTATCGATAAAGTTTTTGGTCATGGCTTTCAAAAACTGATCAGCCGCATTTAGCAATGCATCTTCAAGATCATCTACACTTTTTATACCTTCTGCAAACGCTGATACAAAGTTATCTCTAAACTGGACAGAAGAATCAACCATTTTATCTAAGAAATCAGAATTAATAACTGCATCATCCTTCACCAGCTTCTTCTTCATTCTATCTTCAAAGCTGCTTTCTAGTCTAGCTTTTTCAAGAGCGCTTGCTGGAGTTAAGTCTTCATTATTTTGGATAGTTTTAAAATCTTCTTGGGATAAAGCGGATTTTTCGCCTAGTCCCATCTTCTTAAACTGTTGCGCTTCAAACGCCTTTTGCGCCATTGCTGCCTCACGACTTTCTTGAATACCATTATTCAAACGTTTCAATCTAATTTCAACGCTTCTTGTGTCAATGTCGAGTTGATCTCTAGATTGTTGTAGAGACTTCTCTTGCATAAGTTGCTCCTTCTTAGAGGTTTCTAGGGAAGTTTTTCTAGCTTGGTCAATCTGTTTTACCAAATCAAAGTGCTTTATTAACTCAGCCGTATTAGCTTTTAGCAAGTTTTTTTCAATATCCTCTTTGGACATACCACTTGCCTTCAATGATTCTCCAAGAGCGGTTTCTATTCTTTTAGCTGTCGTTGCCCTGTTTCCTAAGTCCAAGTCAACTTTCCCTTCAGCCACCAGTCCAAGAGCTTGTTTTACGGCTTTATTTTCTACGCCAGATACGCTTAAGATTTGATTTCCTGCTGATAGTGCAGCATTTTCACGGCCTTGATTTCTTAAAGCTTTTATTGCAGGGTCGCTAAACCTATCTATATCTAACTGTTTTAATTGTTTGTTAAGAGAATCAATAAGAGGTTGATTGTTTTCGTTTTGAGCTTCATTGAGTCGATTTTGTAAATCAATTTCTTTTACCCTAAATTCATTCTGTTTCTTCGCAGCTGCAAGCTGAACACCGCCTTCATCCAAAATCTTAACCCTGCTAGCAGCGTCAGCAGCTTGTTGTAAAGCTCCCACAAGATCTAAAGCATTGTTTTTAGCTGTACCAAGTCGGTCAGCAGTTTCGAGAGCAGATTCTTTGAGTTCATCAGCACTCTCTGATCCAGCTAATAACCTGTCAGCAATGTTTTCCGCTTCTGTTCTCTCTTTTCCTAAACCAACAAGTGTATCTGCTATAAGTTTTTTAAAATCATCAGTATTGTTTACTGTCGCCGCAGAGGCTTTTGAAATTGCTCCTTCTATAGCTTCTACAGCTTTAAGGTTACCCTTAATCCCTTCAATCTTATCTATCTCTTTACTAACTGTAGAGAGTCTTTCATTAGCGGTTTTCACGCGCATATCTTGAAGCTGGACCTTAAGCTGTTCATCTCTCAGTTCTTTTTGTGTAAGAGTGCCTAATGTCTGAGCAACCTCTAGCTCATTTTTTTTGTCTGTAATATTTAATAATTGAAACTTCCTTAGTTCAATTGTCGCCTTTAATCGAGCTTTAGCATTAGCTACATTGATTAGATCATCTTGCTTTTGTTTTTCTAAGTCAGCCTCTCTATCTTTTTTTGGCTTAACACCAGCTGCGATAAGTTGAGAAATTTGCGTATTTTTGTCTACTTTTAATTTTTCAGTTTCACCTTTATTTCTCTCAGTCGCAGTCAGATCAAGCCCGACAAGATCTGTGAGGTTGTCTAATATTTTATTTTGAAGGCTTATATCAAAAGATTTAAATACTTTTTGGGCTTTCTTTGCAAACGCTTTAGGGTCTCCAGTTTTAACTAATTTGGCAATTTCTTCGTCGGTAAAAGTACCAATCATTGAAACCATAAATTGCGTACGAACTTTATCAGATTCTTCAATTATCTTTGAATCGGGTATACCTGATACCTTGAAATTAGTATCCGACCCTCTCAGGAAAACGTCTTCACCAACTTTCCTTGTTTTTTTCGAAAACCGTATGTTGACCAAGCGATCCCTTCTGAACTGCCTACCCGTCATCGGTCCAGCGTCATTTTCATTTACTGTTTGAGTAGTTCTTAGATTTGCAAAATTTTCTGATGGCATAGCGACAGCTCGCTTTACTAATACCGATCCCGCAGTATCTTCATCTGTGACTCCAATACCCTGTTGTTTAGCTATTTCCTTTCGTATCTCAGCTGCTGCATCTTTAAAAGGGTCAGCCCCCGACTTTAAATTTCTTGTCGCCTCATCAGCTAACTTCCCCAAAGCTTTCGAAGCTTTTTCCGCTGGAGTATCAATAAGCCCTAAAGCTTTTCCAATATGACCAAGTATACTATCTCCAGTTAATTTTTTAATTATAGGATTAAGTAACATAAATGCCGTAATAGCAGTACCTATAATTGGAACGAGTCGTCCAAAACCTCCAGCTAACTTTCCAATGAAACCGCCAAGTCCCTTTGTAGCCTTGTTGAGCATCCCCCCTTTGGCTCCCATAGTCACCTTACTTCGAACAGCAAGAGCGGTTGTAGCCATAGACCTCCTGCTCCCCGCCAGTCTAAACCCGGGTGACATCCCCATAGCTTGCATCATAAAAAATGTCTGAGTCGCTGCTATAACCCCTTGACCAAGAGCAGCTATATTACCTTTAAAGCCCTCTGTTTCTTTAGTAGCCTCTCCTAATCCAGAATTAAATAAGCTCATACCCATCTGTACAGCTATTAATTTACCAGTAAGACCTTCTGAACTTTTAGCGTTTTTATTTAAATTGTTAGTATTCTTGTCTAAAGCTTTCGCTGATTTTTCAGCTGAATCTGCGGCTTTTTCAAATTTTTTATCCATTAGTCCCCCCATGCTAGGGACACCACCAACAAAATTAGGAATCGCCCCAGTAGGCTCATCGCGGGTGTTAGTCACCGCGAGACCCATTGGGTTTTGGGAATTGCGGAGTTTGCCGCTTTGATTAATTCTAATTTGGCTCACTGGTAAACCAGCAGCTTTTTCCCTACCAATAGCGTTTTCTAAAGCTCCTTCAGCGAAGTTAGGTATGTAACCAGAGGCAGCACTTTTGCTATTAGTCGTTTTAGCCTTTCTACTTATTGCAACCTTACCTGCAACGTTATTAAGAATTTGTTTAGCAAATTTAGTCTTATTTCCCCCGCTGCGTGAAGATTTAAAATCTCCAAATTTAAAGTTTTTGCCTTGGATACCAAAGATTACATCAAGAATATTGCCTTCATCTTTTGAGAAATCTATATCAAGTTCTCCTTCTTTGGCATCTTGACTTACTCCTCCAACAATAGCCCTCATTAAAGCTTCAAAAGTCGCGCCCTTAATAGCTCCAAGCGCTCCCGGGCCACCCTTCTCCATTATTGTTTTAATATTATCGGATGTAATCTTGTTAGGCTCAACTTTAAAAGCTTTTGGCCCAGCCTTTTTTCTAAATTTAGTAAATATACCATTAACTCCTCTGGCTAGAGCTTTTTCTATATCTCCATCCAAAGTTAGTAATGTCTTAAATCTGCCACCCAGTACAGTGTCTTTTTTCAATCTTTTTGAAATTCCAGATGATGGGCCTTCAAAGAAATCAATTTTTCCATTCTTAACAGACTCGAATGGGCTTAGAAATTTATGATCAGACCCATTCAGTAAAAATCTTTCTCTCCTAGGAACAAGCATGATCGACTTGTTAGGCTCTTGGTTAGCCATGAAGGATCTTTTGCCTTTATCTTTGTCTCGGTTTTTTAATGCCAGTAACTTTTTACCTTCAGGGCTATTAGGATGTTTTTCCATAACATTTCTAATCTCGTCTGTTCTAGGTTTATCCCCTTTAAAGAAATCAGCCCTAGTATGTTTCCTGTTTAATTTATCACCGAATCCAGCACGAAAACCCTGTAAAAGCGTTCGAGCAAAGTTTGGAATATATCCACTAGCGGCTCTCACCTTCCTAGCGTTAGCAGGAAGACCCATTGAAGAAGCCATGTTCTGATTAAAGATAGCGTCTCCACCATTAGCATAATTAGGAACAATATATTCACTACTATTAGCAACCATTGTCCCCCGCTTACCACCACCAAATGCGAAGTTAGGAATAACAACAGGTTTTGCAGAAGCAGGTGCGCCACCTACACCTCTAGAAATGTCAGATTTTTCCGCGCCAATAGGTAAGAATCCTCCAGCAGCTCTTCCACCACGCCTTGAGGCTGTTCCCCTCATAACCCCCGGGGCAATATTCATGGCGATGCCTTGCATTTTTTGCATGACCATCAACTGCTCATTTAAAGCTTTTGTAAAGAACTTGGTCTGTAATACTTTCTTTTCAGCCGCAGATATATTCTGCTGTTCAATTGACAAGATAGCGGATCTGATACCTTTATCGTTTAGGAGTGATGCTGCTATCTGGCCTTGTAAAATTTTCTGAGCTTCAGCAGCTTTATTCAAACCAAAGAAAGTTTTTAAAGCTCCAGTACCAAACTTAGCAAAATCTAAAAGAAGTTTACCAATAGCTAGCAAAGCTAAAGCTAACCCGGGTCCAGCAATTATAGCTCCAATCCCTTTAATTAACCCTTTAGCGAACTTAGACCCAATTCCTTCACCATCTAAAATACCTGTAATACTAGATACCACACTATTAAAGACTCCAATTATCTTAGATAGGTTGTCAGTTACACCTATTTCACCTAAAGCGTTAGCTAACTCCTTAAGGCTTACAGTAGTTGTATTTATAGCGGTAGCCAAAGTTTGACTTAGAACCTCATTACGTTTGTAAGCTTCGTTAGTAGCGTTAAAAGAGGTTGTGGCAACTTCTCCACTCCTAGAGATTTTTTGATTAAAATCTTCCAGTAAAGCGAGGAAAGGGGCAATTTGAAATTTACCAACAAGATTATCAGCCAAGTTAACTTTTGACGCTTGATCTAACTTAGCAAATACTGGGGCTAGATTTTCAATAATTTGACTTGAGGATAAAACCTGCCCTCCTAAATCTGTAACCTGTACACCCAGATCTTGGAGTGTATTTAATTTTTCTATATCTTGAATTCTAGTGAAAATTGTTTTAAGGGAGTTACCAATGACAGATCCACCACGCGCAGTTCTTTCTTGAAGCGCAGAAATAATACCAATCAATTCATCAAACTTTACGCCAGACGCAACAGCAACTGCCCCCGATCTCTTAAGACCTTCAATCAAATCCCTATCAGAAACAGCCGCGCTTGCAGCAGCAGCAGAGATTTTATTAAGCACATCAGAGGTTGTCAGACCAGCAGAAGAAAATGAGTTAACTGCCGCTGTCAAACCCGCTACAGACTCCGCAGCACTTAAACCAGAAAGACGAGAAAGGACAAGAGCATCATTAAGCCTTTTGGTAACTTCTTCAGCTTTAAGACCTTGACGAGAAAGCTCTAAAGCAGCCTCGGCTACGGTATCAAAAGTTTGACCTGTATTTCTAGCAATATCAAAAATTTGGTTTTTAAAACCATCAAGTTGCGATGCTGATTGATTTAGAATAGAGTTGATGTTGGCTAAGCTTTTCTCAACTTCAATACTCGTTGTGACTAACTGCTTTAAGGCTGTTGAAACAGCAGCAATAACACCAACAGATGCACCGAACGCCAAAACACGGGCGTTGGCCGCTTCCATAGATTTAGTAAACTCATCCGCTTTACCAGTTAATCTACCCAAAGGTCTAGTTAAACCCTCGATACTTTTGGCCCCCGGCCCCATATTGATTTTAAGATTCTTACCAGCTCTCTTAGCTGCTTTATCAATACTTTGTTCGAAACCCGTTTGGACGGTTGGTAATTTGATGGGCATAATCTTGTTCCTTTAGTGTTTATATACACTAATATTACACATCATGACCTGCTAATCTCATCATTTGTTTCATGTCTAACTTACCGCCAGCTTTTTTAGCGGCTTCTGATAAAGAAACAGTCTTGGCATCTTTAGTTAGATCCTTCATGTCTTCATTAGTTGCCCCAAATACGGCTGAAGCATCCGAATCGTCTTTTATTCCTCCTTTATTAGAATCTTTATTTCTCTGACTTTCTGAGTAAGCTAGCAATTTATCTGGATCTTCCCTGATGTTATCTGGAATATCTTGGGTGTATTGAAAAATACTATTAAACACCTTACCATACATAGCAACTTTCATTTGATAAGCGGAGAGATCGACTATAGGTTTTCCATAAAAATCGCTAGGATTCTCGCAGTTGGAAATATACATACCGAAAAATGGCCTCAAAACAGCATGCTTAATATTATCCTCACACATTTTATCAGAGGATTCTGTCACGATAGCACTTAATAACATTACTTGGCGAACTTCAAGTTCTGAAAATTCATCTTCGGTATGTAAATTTTCAGTAAAGTCGGGGTCTTTAAAAACGCAAAATCTAAGCATCTCATCATTAGATCTTTTGGAGGCGTAACTGTCTGCGGTCAAACCAACTATCTCAGCTTTGCTTTTCCTTAAATCGTATAATTCAACGGACTTCTTTTCGATAGTCTTTTGGAAAGAGCTTTTTTGCGAGGGCAAGAATACAGATTCTTTTGTCTTTTTAAGATTTTTAATTTCTTCTGTGAGAGACAGTATCTTCATATTGTCAGACTCCTCCCACAAATCCTCTTGCTTGATGTAAGCCTCCCTGTCTTCTTGAGACTCAATACCTTTAGATAAAGCAATATTCTTATACTTTTCGTAATAAGAATGTATATACTTCTGGTCTCTTATGTTTATGTGTTTAACGAATACGTCCCGACCTTCAAAGGTCGAGACGCTATATCCGTCAAATATCTCCCCCATAAGGGAGGTATAAAATTCGTCACTATAACTCACCCTTATCTACTTTGTCCATGATTTCCTCAAACTCCTTTTGTGAAGAAGCTTGGTTGTAAAACCAAAAAGCTAATGTGGTAGAAACTTGTTTGATAACCTGCTGATAAACATCGGAGTTTTCTTCCTCCTTATCATAATAATCCTCAAGCTTTTCGTCATAATCAGAACCTTTGAAATACTGGATAGGCTCTTCATCTTCTTCCTTTTGGATATAAGTTAAATGAAGAGCGTACCACAGTAAGAGCTTGTTTTGAGCTTTGACATCAGCAGTATGTTCAAATAAACCTTGTAGATTTGTCTCTACTTCAACCAACTCTCTTTTGACTCTGGCGATCTCTTCCTTAAGGAATTCAAGCCTTTTTTTCTGCTTTGCGTCAAGTTTGGAGGCTGAGTCAAGTTTGATATATTCATTCTGAAACTCTAAAATCTGCTTGTATAGCTTGCCATACTCTTTTTCTCCCTCTTCAGTAAAAGCTCCTCCAGTATCGCTATATTTTTTTGCAAGCATTGCTTTCGTGAGGATACCCTGCTTAATACACTTACTCATTTCGATAGTGTATTGAAGCTCAGCATCTTCCAACTGGCGACGAGAAGGTTTCTTGATTTTTACCTCAAGAGGTACTTTTTCCTTTACCTTTTTCTTAGTAATCGTAACTTCACCAGTCTTTCGGTTTTTCCTTGAGGATTCTTTTTCTACCTCTTTAACTTCATCGACGGTGAACTGATATAGTAATTTTAATTCCATATTCCTACTTAAATATAAATTCAACTTTGTAATTTTCTATTTCATTTTGCACATTACGCAAACTTTCGTTGCCAAAGTCCAAAATCCTCTTCCTAATCCACGAAACTTTATCTGGGGTAAAATGATCAGCCGCTTTAATTACTGGGTGATAATTTTCTGGAATAGCTTCATACAGCTTCTGATAGTGAAAATCATGATCTTTCTTCATGTCTTCCACCATAATTAACATCATCTTGAACAATGAAGATACTTCATCTCCAGACTTTTTATTTAAATTTTTTTTGGCATTCATCCTTTATCCTAGTTATTATAACAAAAAATGTGTAATTATCTACATGGCTGGTTTTTTATCTTCTAATATGGAGTCTGCGATTAATGCAACGTATGATACATTGCATGAAACTTTCGCACGGACTATCACCGTCTTTAAGAATTCGAAAAGAACTGTGATCTCTACAAATGCTAAATATAACAGCATTTATGGTAGGACTAACACAGGCTCTAGATCAAATGTGCAATATACTACAGAATCACAAACTTTTGATGCTAGAGTTTATTATGTTAATATGGATGAAGAGTATTTATCGAATAATGAAAACCAACGAGGCACTCAAAACAAAATTATCCTACCAGATGGTTCTGTAAAAATTGTGGTAAAAAATGACGCTTATGAGTTTTTACAGGAAGCCAGAAGGGTTGAGTTAGACGGAATTAGATTTGCAATCAAGAGTGATGGCTCCCCCCGTGGATTAACTACAAATAAATTTTATACTTTTTTACTTACTCCAACTGACGAATAATGGCTACCCTACCGAAAGATGTCCAAATGGCTATACAAAAACAAGCTCCAAAAGCTTTAAAAAGACCATTTGAAAAAGAGTTTAAGAAAAAGTTTCTTGAAGTTAAATCTGAGATGATCAAAGAATTCCTTAGTCATCCAGTAACTATTGAATTAATAGCTGGGCCAAGTAGCACTAATATTAGTGGGACTTTAGGTGGTGTCTCTAATCTTTTTGCTTTTATAGGCTTTGACGCTTCGGATAAACCCATAGAGCCTATACTCCAAATGCTAGAAAACATGAATTATAATTATGCAGGAGAAGCTAAAATTGGTGTAACATATAATGTTACTATCCCTGAAGCCTCAGACATTTTCAAAGCGACCCCATTGCCGTGGGCTTCAGGAAGAAGTTGGGCGCAAGGAATAGAGACGGGCATATCGGGACTCGGCTACTTACTTCGAAAAGATAAAGGTCGCTCAGGCAAAGCTGTGCAATCAAAAACTTTAGTGAGATCTGGGAGGTTTCAAAATACCCAATACATATCTGCTTTGATTAATAAATATAAAAAACAACTTAATAACATCAAATGAAAGAGCAATTTATACATACGCTTACCAATTCGTTTATGCTTTGGTTTGATAATTTTTTGTTGAAAAAGGGTGAGGCATTTTCAAATCAAACAGGCGCTTTCTATCACACCCCAGATAATTTTTTAGACGATTCTTACGTTCCATTTTCTAGCCCCTACAAACAATTCGTGAATGATTCATCAATTGTAGGAGCAACTCTACCAACAGGCATTGCAGGAAATTCTCACTATATTGACTACGATAATGGACGTATTGTGGAAACAGGATCTAACTATACATCAAGCTCTACAATCACAGGAACTTTTGCAGTTAAAGACTTTAACATCTACTTCACAAACGAAACAGAAGAAGATCTAGTTGTAGAAAACAAATATGAACTTAATTCCAGAATCCCAACATACAATGAATCTGGAATAGCTCCGTATGATCAAGTTGTACCAGCGATTTTTCTTTCTACAGCCACAATGGAGAATGAGCCTTTTGCATTTGGGGGAGAAGAATGTACCAAAGTTCGTGTAAATGCTGTAACTCTTTCAGACGACCCGTACAAATTAGATGGAGTATTATCAATTTTCGGAGATTCTCACAACGAGGTATTCTTTCCAATACCTATGAGTGGACATCCCAACAACGAATATGGAGACCTAAAAGACGGTACATATTCATACGATACGCTATCTAGCGAGTATAGTAACAACAAACCTTTTTTAGTAGATACTGTAACTACTTCAAAATTAACAGACAAAGCGAGGAAGTCTTTAGCTAATGATCTTTATGTCGGATTTATTGATTTTGACATAGAAGCATATAGATTTAGATTTTCTTAATTTCATAAAACATCAAAAATATTGTAAACATTAAAAAATAACTTATTATGGCCAGAAATAGAGTAATTTATCAATCGGAAGCCCTTTACGTCAGTGAGAACGCAGGTTCTACTGGCCAAAATGGGCATGAACAACTTACGCGAGTTCAAAGCGCGAACTACAACTTCACAATCAACAGGCAGGATGTCAACGAATTCGGGCAACTCGCTCGCATCGACTCCATTGTCATGGATGCTCCTACTGTTGGTTTGGATTTCACTTATTATCCAACAGACGGCTTCAATGAAGCAGCTTTAGGTTTCGGCACTGGAGCAGCAGTTCAATTTGCTTCAGGACACTTAGTTTCTACCTCTGGTAAGAACTTCTACATTACCACTGTTGCTGACGGCTCAGATGCAGTTAATACAAAGGGAGATGATATAAATTCTGTTATTGGTTTGGGTAATGCATTCCTTACTGATTACACCTTAGATCTTTCAGTTGGTAGCTTACCTACTGTTTCTGTCTCTATGGAATGCTCTAATATTAATTCAAGTGTCGGCGAAGGAGGTTCCGCGACTGTTAGCGGAGTTGGCTCTCCAATTAGTGGTATTGCCTTACCCTCTGTAGACATCACTGACGGCTCTACGATCGCTGGTACTGCTCAATTACCAATAGCTAACCCCTCTGGAGAATCTGATCTTATTTCAGCTCTTCGACCCGGGGACATTGCAGTTGACATTTCCGCTATAAACGGCTTAGCGATTTCGAATATTAGCGGGGCTGATGTAGATGAGTCCATCCACATTCAAAGCGCTTCTTTGAGTCTCCCACTTGGCCGCTCGCCAATTCAAAGACTTGGAACTCGTTTCGCTTATGCTAGAACTGTTGATTTCCCAGTTAACGCAACATTAAGCGTAAACGCTATTCTGAATGAAGTCAACGCTCGTAACCTTTCGGAACTCATGGATAATACTGAAGAGTTTGATGTATCTCTCCTTTTGAAAAATACCGCGAGTGAAGATGCATTGAAGTATGAACTCAAAGGGTGCAAAATAGACAGCGAAAGCTTCTCTTCCAGCATTGGATCTAACAAGAGTGTCGATTTGACCTTCTCCACTCAAATTGGAGGAAACAACGATACAACTAATGGAGTATTCCTTACGGCTAGTAAGATTGGAGCAATTCCATTCACTGGCTCTTAAAAACCCTAAAACCTCAAATAAAAAGGGCGGTAGAAATACCGCCCTTTTTTTTATTTATAATGTTTATTTTATATTAAGTATCGACACTTCCAGTAAAAATCTCCCCCTCAATACCACCCACCTGTTGAGGCTTGGCCTCATAAATGTTGTAACGCGCCACCAAATCGTCTAGTTTACCCTTAGAATCGTTTGCAAGCCCTCTGTAGACCTTAGACACCTCATTACGGTTAACGAACGTCACAGACGATTCTCCGTCCTTTAAAGATAGTATCTTGTTATCGCTTGTTGAAGAAGATATTCCCCTTAACGCATTCCTAGACTGCTTTCTATAATAACTATGTAAATAAAGCTCCTTATGGATAGACTGAGCCTCAGTGTCTAGATCAGCGCTCGCACCACTAAAATCTTTATAGATCAAATTATTTAGTTCACCCAAGTTATTTTCTAACCAAGCTTGAATAGAACTTGATGTAGCAATACCTGTATCGCTATCAAATTCGTCTGTAAAGATGCCAGAGGCTAAATCGCTAATTACACTCATGCCTTATATTACACTATTAATTATCTTTTTTCTTGGAGTTCTTATTTTTAGACCATTTCTTTTTGACTTTTTCGTCAGCATTAACTTTGCCAACGGACTTAATCATATCTTGAATCTCTTCAGAAGCTTCAGAAAACATCGGCTTTGGAGCGGGGATAGGTGAGTTTTTAGCTTTGTAAGATCTAAACTCTTTAATGATCATATCCTTTAAAGTTCTAGTTGCGTGATTTGGATTCAGTCCGACCTTAGAAGCTAAACCTCTAAGTTCTGATTTCCCGTAAGAACCAAGCTTCTCAGTAAGCTCAGCTGTGGTTTCTGCGCCAAAATAATTGTTCTGGCCATTACCGAATGATACGTTCTCAAAATTGTCCATACATTATTATACACAATATATAGAAAAATAAACAAAAAAAAGAGCCGCCCCCGAAGGAGCGACTCTTAATCTAGAATTTGCTATTAAGCAGAAACGATACATCCGACAAGAGCGCGATTGTCAAGAACCATACGGCCCTCTTCAAGCGATCCGAAGTATCCAATCTTCTGTTGGCGAATGCTGTACTGATCATCAGCGATGAGGTTAAACTCACCACCAGAATCTTCATCAACAGCAACAGCGCGGATAAGGGACTCACGGGAGCGGTCGATACCAACAACGAGATCGTCGTTAGTAGTGAACAACGCAGCTCCAGTAGAAGCGCCAGATGCCTGAGCAGCATCAAACACGTTAGTGAACCTCTTACCTGCTCCAAGCTCAAGGATCTCCATGATGGAAATGCCGTAGAACTCAGGAAGGCCAGCGTTGTTGTAAACGCTCATGCGAAGCTCATCAGGAGCAGCAATACTGGTCTTAACAGCTGACCCAAGAGGAGCAGCAGCAGTATTGATTGGATTGTAAGCCATAGCACGAAGCTTTTCAACAACTTCTGGAGAAACGATAAGGTCAGTAATTCCTTTAGCGGTTCCACCAGCAGGTGATCCACCAAGGAAAGAAGCCTGAATACGCTTAGCGCGAGTCATAAGCTTGTTGATATCGTCAAGGACGAAGTTCAAGCCGCCGTGACCGTTTTCAAAAACGTGATCAACGCTGTTGGTTGAAGCCTCAGAAAGCGCTCCCATAACCAAGCTAGCGGAGGTAGTCTCCTGCTTAGCAAGGATTTCCTGAGCGGCACGGGTGAAGGTCTTAGACACAACATCCATACGAGACTTAGCAGCATAACGACGATCAAAGCTAACAGCAGTATCAAGACTGTAGGTAGCGATTTTCATCTCAGATGCAGTAGGAAGCACCTGATTGGTAGGAAGACCACCAGCATGAGACTGGCTGTAAACCTTGATGTAATCCTCGTCGTTGACATCATGATAGAGATCAAGAGGGATCGAAGGATTGTCATCAGCGTTAAACTGAAGAGTAGTGAAAAGGCTGGAAAGCGTAGGAGCTTGATTGATAACCTCTGCAAGCACAGGTCCAATAAACTCAGCAAGAGCTACTTGAGCTTCGTAAGCGACAGTGCGGTTACGAGAAGCCATAGCTTTAACCAACTCAATTTGTTCTGGAGTTCTTTTTAAAGTGATTTTCATTTTTTAGATTCTTTCTATATTAGTTGAATTTAAAGACAAGATACTCACCAGCAAACTGATCGGTAACGCCGTTTTGAGAGGTGCGGCTACCAGTTCCAATAATGGTTCCAAAACATGCGCTATCAGTAGTAGCACAACCAGTTACGGTTCCACCAGCAGCAGGTTTAATTCCATTTCCGATAGTAGTATTGCCACCAAGAGCGCCTTGGAAAGCGGAAGCAGAAATAGTGAAGATGCCTTTAGTGGCAATAGGAACAGCCTGTCCGGGTAGAGCAGCCTGAAGTTCAGCAGCTTTTTGAGGATTGTAGAGAAGTTTCTCTCCGTTCTCGTCGTTCTTGGCAGTCTGGAGAAGAGTGATACCCAAGAGGGATGAGTCACCAGTTCCAACTGGCTCAACTTCAAGACTTACTTTTGGATACTGATTACGTCCAACAAAAGGATAATCAGTTTTACCAAGATAGCTGTCTGCGCTATAAGCGACAGGATCAGCAGAGAAGTCACCAGCAGAAACCTTCACGAAAGTTCCAGCATCGCCAGAACCAGCTCCAGTTGTGCTATCGAGTACCATGCCATCAGCAACTCGATAGAGATTAACGACATCGTGGTCGTCATATTGTCTAAAAGGAAGAATTTTTAGTCCCATAATATTATTTTTAGTTTAAGTTAAGAAATTTCGATGTTCTCGCGAGAGAACGCTTTTTTAAATTTGTCAACGAGGTTCTCTTCTTGAGAAGCGACAGCCTCGTTATTGTTTGAAATGTCAGCGTCAACTTGTTGCGCGTTGTCGAGAGCTTGCTCAACATCAACTTCTTCCGAAGCATTAGCAACACGCTTAGCAACTTCCTCATCAATGCGAGCCTGAATTTCAGCCTCGAAAGCTTCTTTATTAGCTTTGCTCTTATGCTTCCAAAGCACTTCAAGCTTATCAGAGTAAGAAGCAAACGCTTCTTCAGCCTCGTCAAGAGACTTCACTTCTTCAGCAAGGAACTGACGATCTTCATCGGAGAGTTCAAACTTGGAATCAAGTTCGTCCATACGCACATTGAAACGAGCGACAGCTTCTTCAGCCTTTTTCTCATTTTCAAAAACGTTAATCCGATCATTTGCTTCAGAGAGCTTGGTTTCAAGCTCAGAAACAGAAGCTTTAAGATCTTCGTATTCCTTTTTGACGGCTTCCTTTTCGCTCGTAAGAGCCTCTTTTTCCTTCAAAAACTCTTCGTTCTTTTCGCGAATCGCCTCTGAAAAAGTCTGAGTCATGGAAGCTACAGTCTCCTCACCGATTTTTTTCTCGATAAGAAGATCCTTTAGTTCGTTAACAATGTTTTCCATAGCTATGTTATTTTCTTTTGTTACAGTTTTTTTATCTTTTTGTGAAAATTTATCTTGATCACTATCTTCTTGGTTTTTATAGATACCTTTTACATCTGCGGCTGGATTAGAAGTGAAACCAATACCCAATGGATATATCTTTCCAGTAATCAATCTATAGATTGGTTCACCCTTATCAGTTTTACCAGAACCGCCATAAGCTTTTAAGAAACCGTTCATTTCTTTAATCTTGTTAGGGTCTGATACTATTTCAGCTTCGTTAAGCTTATCGCTTCCTACAGCCAAAACATAATTAGAGAAACCAACTTCCCAACTTGCAGATATTTTTTTATAATAAGATTCGTCTTCGGGGTCAGTTGATTTTTCTAGAAGTCGAGCAAACTGCTTGTTTGCGGATCTATAGACAACAGCACCCAATGCTATATTAAACGGATCTTTTTTGTTTTCTAATTCTTCATTAGATAAAATTTTATTAGAGCCGTAGTCACTGAAACCAGCAGTAACAATATGCCCTACAATCTTATCTTTATTATGCTCTATATTAGTGGGCTTATGTATAAATTGATCGTTATACTTTAAAGCGGTGGCAGTATCAATACCGTCACCGTTCCTATTAAACACATTAACAACAGCAGCGTTAAATGATACACCTAGTAGGTCTACATTCTTCTCAAAGTCAATGTTTTTAGGGACTAGAGAAGCTAATTCATTTAGCGAAGCCTTAGATACAAACTCATCATCTATTTGATGAGCGAAAATTTCAGATTCAAAAGTAGTTGTATACTTATAAGGCATTTTACTTTTTCTCCTTAACCTCCAGTTTTTCACCTTTTGGATCAGGCTCCTTTTCATCATCTTTTGATAAAAGTTTCTTTTCAGCAGCTTCAGAGTCTTCTTTGCTAATCTTTCCATCCTTCTTCATCTTATCGAGGATGGCTTTTTGTAGCGCGGGTGGAAGCTTCTTTTGCTTGTCAGTAAGTTCTCCTTTGCTATCATCTATCATCATAGCTCGCATTTTACTATACATAACGGCACAAGCGCTGTGAGTCTCTTTCTCTCCCATTTCAGTGGTATCTGTGAGCATTTTATCATCCATAGCACAAACGTGCATGTATGATTTGTATAAAGCTGCTTCTGATCCGTTATACTTTCTAGCAATGGATACTTCTGCTTCCCCATTATTGAAACTAACAGTTTTCTCAAGGGGTACTTCAATGTCTTCTGGATTAATTTTCATGACTGTGATATAAAATTGCTGATGGGTAAATTTCTAAGTTATGCTTATTAGCTACACTCAAAACGTCGTTCATTACATTTAATTCTTCGATAAGTTCGAAATTATCAATACAAGCTTCAAGGGTCTGATTCCACTGTTCACGCTCAGAAGCGCAAATAATCGACTCACAAAGCTTGGTGACCATCTCTTCTTGTTGTTCATTTAACTCTCCACCAAACTTCTCCTCTGCCCTCTCCCTAGCTATAGAATTAAAGGCTTCTACGGCATAAATAGTAGATTGAATGTTTGTTCTAGAATATTCTGCGTTAGACAGTTTTTGCTCATCTACTGTGGTAGTGCCATGTGGCCTACCAGCAGCTTCAGGGGTTTTAGCTTTATCAGGCTCTTCATCCTCAATCATTGGCACACCGCCAACAATAGGATTGTAAAAACCTTCTTTTCTTTGTTCGATAAAGGTTGTTTGTGCTGGTGCGATATCTTCCGCATTTGGGAACTTGCCATTATGGAACATCTCCATTCCTTGTTGAGGGGTAAGAATACCAAGCTCCATAAGGCGGGTAGAAACACGCATAAGCTGAGTCTCATCACGCATGTCGATATCCTTCATTGTAGCAGTCGGATATGACTTGAATCCAAGGCTATTAGCGATCCGCTTAATCTCTCTCTGTAAAAAATCATTCAAGAAACAACTTCTAGCTTCTTTTAGGCGGTCAATAAAGATTTGGGCTTTAACTTGTGTTGAATTATATTTCTCATCTCCAACGACAATGTTTTGCAGACCTTGCTTGATATCATCATTCAGAATCTGATACTTTGCAGGTCCAAGAACTTTATTCAGATCTGGAATAACAAAATCAGCTTTAGTAGTATAATCTGATATCAGAACCCGACCGACACTCTCATTCTTAAAGAGGTGTTGCATTGCGTTAATGTTATTGGCGTTCACTCCACCTTTCTCAGGCTCAGCGCCCATAGTGATAAGAAGAATAACATTCTCGACAGTTCGGGTAATTGCTTGATCCATTTTTTTAAGCTCAAGCTTAGCATTGATATCTTCTAATACTGGATATCCAAATGGTATTGCAAATGGCTCATAATCTTGTTTCTTATAGAAAGAAAAGCTAAGTCGTTTGGGATCTAATTCAATTTTGATTCCATCTGTGTAGTATGAACCATCCTTGATAAGCTTCTTCATCTCAGGGTCTAAAGAATCATAAATTAACTGATCTTCTTCTGTAGATGGGTTCTGTAAGCGGGAAAGCTCATATTCAGATAAGACTTTTTCATACGCCCCAACATTAAATGTGGTAGCCCTCTTAGATACAATATCGAAAGGGTTTAGTAGCACATATTTGACTGGAATCTTATTAGCTGAAGGGTTGATAGCTCCAACTTGATTCATAAGTCTAGCATAATCCTCCACGTTAAATTCACCATCAAATCTATAGACAAAAATATTACCACTACGATAATACTCACGGAAGTATTGATCTTTTAAGTTTTGAAGGTTGATGCGCCTGAAGAAATGATGAAAAAACTCACGACTCTTCTTTGTGCCTCCCTCTAAGTAGATTTCAGTATTCGCGAACTCAGACATAACGTCCACAGCGTTTCTGAATACAGCAACGTTGGCGTAAGCTTTTTGGCATAGCTCGATTCCTTCACGAACGTTTACGCCATCACCAGCATACTGGTAGGGCAACATACCCTTTCGTATGCTAGAGAATCTATCGATAGTGTTACTTACTGCTGAGCGATTGACCCTTGTAGCGCTTGAAGAGCTAGCCCTGTTAGTTCTAGCTGTAGACACACTCTTATACGAAGCATCTGATGTATAAAATGATTCGCCCAGTAATTCTGGGGTATATGCTTCTTCAGAAGCTTGGCTCATAGCTAAATCTTCCAAGTTGTTGTTTTTATTGAACTTTTTCCAATAGTCTGATTTTTTTGTATACTTCCTAGCCATTACAATATTATATTACACAAAAAGTAACTTTCTAACTTTTAAAAGTTAAGAAATAAACATTGGGGTAAATGTTTCTGTAATATCGGAGTCTTGATTATCCAACATGTCAAAATATACATTCATACCCCAGTTACCTAGAACTAAAGCTGAGTAGGAGTCTTTTCGAGCTTTGTCAGCGCCTCTCTGCTTACGAAGGTTAGGGGGTAGATCAAAACTTTGTGTTCCTTGTGGCGAAGTGGTAACTTGTACTAAAGCGCACTGCACTTTTATAAGATCCATCATATCTCTTTGATGCTCAACAAAGTCAATCATCTTAGCTCCTTTGTTTTTCTCTTCCGAATCTTGATTCCTCAAGAACTTCAAATTTTCAATAGGGATATTAGCTTTGCGCTGCATATTGTAGTTGTCATCCATAGCAGACCCAGCAAAGTATAATCTTTTATGGTCGAATGCTGATTGTAAACTTTCGTTAGCGAAACGAATCCATGTAGAGCTAGGCTTTCTTAAAAACACAAATTTTCTTGATGATTTGTCTATTTGGGTCTTAAGCTTCCTAATACCTTTGGCATAATCTTTAGGGTTATCTAAATCAGCCTCTACAGTATCTATTTTTAAATTTAATTTTTTAAATATACCACTTTCCTTACACGCGCTTAAAAATTGAACACCACCATTGTAATCGCCAACCACCATTTCAATATTGAAGTGGGTCAACACATAAGCCATGTATCTAATGTGTGTTTGTAGGTTTGAGCCAGAAACAGCGTAGCTATGCACTACAACGCCTTTTCTTGTCTCTGGGTGGATCTTTATCAAAAGTATAGCGAAATCGTCTGAGCTTTCACTCTCGGACCAAGAAGGGTCAAATGCGAGGATATATTTAGAGGCGGGATCACCAATTACCTCTACACATTGCCCTTCACCATCAGGTAGAGTACATGAAGCCATTTTACTTACTTTGAAATATCCAGAACTATCATCTGTGAATACAGCTCCAAATTCTCGGTCAAACTGAGACTGACTCATTGTCGATTTAGATTGGTTAATCAAATTTTGATCATACAGCTGTGGAGGCGCACAATCATAACTAAAATGCATGATTACCCTATGAGCGCCATCTTGTTTATTCTCATTGATGATTAGAGATTCATATTGTTGATAAAGCTTAAATAAATATTCAAATTTATACGATGCAGAGGATAAACCAATGATTTTGTTATTTGGCCATCGTTTTCTTTGCTCTTCGGTCATTTCACCCTCCGCAATCATTTGAGTTTCTAGATCATAGATCTCTTGACGTTCGGTAGGGTTCTCAACAACAGAAAGGAATGGCATAATGACCTCATTGAAGATCTTCTCAGGCATAAGAAGAAGCTCGTCGATAATCATACGTTGGAAGCGGAAACCACGAAGCTTTTCGCCATCGCCTAGAGGCAAGGCTCTGATACTACTAGAACCTATCTCCATAACCCATTCATCATTCATTTTTGATGTCCTAGTTATGCATTGAGATAAAAACTCAGCTTTCGGGCTTCTAGCGATATCCTCAATCTTCTTAAAGATCATCTTGGACTGACGGAATGATTTAGATATGATTCCTATCTGCACGCCTTGATTCATGATAGCGTCTAGAATTGCAAACACAGCAGTGGAGAATGATTTACTCATACCACGACTCCATATTCCCAAAAAGTAATCCGTCTCCATCATAGACTTAATAGCCATATGCTGAAACGGAAATAGCTTTACACCTGTGAATAACTCACAAGCAAAAGATGGATTATCTCTTAAAAACTTATAAAGTAGAAGCTTAGCCTCTCCTTCTTCGATGTATCCTTCTTTGGAAAGTATCTCTTGGTTTACTTCTTTGAACTTCTTGTATAGGTCTTGATTGCCTTCTATCCAAGCCATTTTTTTCTAATTCTTTTTCCCAAAAATATTGTAAGTCAACATTCCACAGCTTCTTACCACAGCAGAGGATCTTGGGTATTAACTCCTCACTGCCTTCTCTAGATCCACTAAACACAAATTGACAACAGTCACTAAATTGCGCTTCGATAGACCTCATTCTGCTAAACACAAATCCCATATTGAATTTTTTGTAAGCAGCACTATTTGTTTTATAAATTTGATTATAATCTGCCTCAACAACGATAAATAAGAAACACCCCAAACTTTGGCATCTTTCTATCTCTCTAACAAACCTAGCATAACCATTTGTTACAGTGGCAGCAAAATCTTGGAACGACTTTCTTTCTGCATGAGTATGGGTATAGTTTTTCGGGGGCAGAGTGTAATCACCGAAGTCTAGTTTAAAAACATAAGAATTTTTAAAGTTTAGAGGTTTATTCTCTCTTGTATCGATCCAGACCTCTTCATTGCTATAATCTTCAAAAAACTCTTTACATACATTCTTTCCGTACGCAGGACTCACCCCTATTTGCTCACAGAATGCGTTGTAACCGCCGAACAGCTTTTTTATGATGTCCAACGTAGGCCAGTCGCCCGTCTTCAGATATAGGCTCGATGGAGCTTGTTTGAGGTTCTTGTTTTCTATTCTTTTTTTGAACTTCTCCAAAATATATTTTTTTACCTCATCTTTGGGCGCTTTCTCAAACCAGAGGTTCATGTTCTTGGTTGTGTTGAAATCTGTAGAGAAGTACTGCTTGGCGTTTTTGAATTCGATAGGTTTTTCGGTCAGCCTGTCGAAACGTGGATAGTGTTTGACATAGTAATCACCAAGAAGCATATCGTGCTTCTTGATGTGCATATGTAGACCACGTTGCGTATCGAACGTCTGGCCACACTCTTTACATTCAAATTGCATCGTCCTGACTAATACCTAAGATTCGCGCTTTCCACTCTGCCATCCCTTCCATCCGCTCAGCTTCTTCTTTAATTAACTTTTTTTGCATTTCTGCCATGCGAACCATATTCTTCCGCTCTTCCTCTTCTTGAAACATCTGGACGATGGCCAAAAATGACGCATTTTGTTTTTGGCTCTTCTTCATGCGCTCAGCACGGTCACCTTGTAACTTCTTCGTCAAGTTCTCAATGCGGGTCTCACATTGATGATATTCTTGTGATTTAGCTTTGATAATCTCCGCGAGACGCACGGTCATTTCGGTTTGGTCATCAGCAACGTCAAACATCTCATTAAGCTTGTTCAAGTGTGCAGAGACGACTTCCAAGTTAATGACCTCTTTGCATACGTTCAGGTATAGATTGATTTCGTCTGCGGTTAAATCGGGCTTGTCCCAACTCAAACGAATAAATTCTTGCTCGAATAACTCTCTGTCCTGTTTATTAAGATAATTATTGATGATTTTTAAAAATCTACTATTGGATAGATTGATTTGAAGCTTTTCTATACAGACTTGCTTTTGTCTATTTAGTTTTCCATCATCCAACGCTAATCCTGTAGCATCATTGATTTTCTTTAACACACGACTTGGGCTTTTGGGCGGGACGTAATCATTTACGGCAGCGGAGTCTTGCGATGGGACGAAATCGGGATTGACCTCGTTGATGTGCGCCAGAACCGTTCTCTGCTCATTGCTTAGTGGCTTTACTCTCTTTTCTGGAAATATAAGCTTGGCAATCTCCAAAGACGACATTCCCTCCTGAGCTTGCTGGATAATGAACTCTTTTTGAGAATCGTTTAGTTCTATTTTGTCCTGTGGTTTGCGGCGGGTTGTTTTATAATCAATATTATTCTCTATTAAGTATTTTCGAACAGCCCGACCCTCTTTCGTGCGACCATCTAAATCATCATCCCTAAAACATTTTTGGGTGAGTTCATTTAAATTTGTGACTTTATTCACATTGTTTTTTATATATTCTTTTTGATCATCTGTTAAATCCATTACAAATCTCCTCCATCTTTTAAAATTTTTACTGCAATCTTATGAAATTTACATTTGAGATTCTTTACTTGTCTGTAGCCAATCTTACGATTAGTATCAGACAGTTTATACCCCATATACTTTGCTACATCTTCTTCTGTACAATCCTCGAAATATAACATATGATATGCCCCGTATTGTTTCTCTCCAAGTTTTTTTAGCATTTTCTCGTTAAGCTTCTGCGTATCAGCATCATAATCAAAATACGAATTACACTTAACGTTTATAACATGCTCAGTATCATCTAGACTAGATGCAGTTTTCAATTCTAGTCCAAATTTTTTCTTCTTTGACCATTTAGCATAATCTTTGCACGAAATATCTTGGTTACCACTTACGGTCTTAGCGCACAATTCATCCCGTGCATGTATGCATGTTGAACAAGGTTTGATATAAGATCCATAATGGTTTCTTATAAGATTCCACATCCTATTGGTGATTACACGACTAAGCCACGGCTCCAATGGACGCGACTGATCCCACATGTGCCACTTTTGGGCGATGTGTGATTTTACCACCTGCTCAACATCTTCGAAGTCAAACCACTTGATAGCATCTAAACGCCACCTTGACCTCTGCTTCTTAACTGCTCGATCTATGATGTCTTGGTAGTCTTCATACTTCTTCTCTTCGGGCATTAAGGTTTAGAAGTGAAATCATTCAGGTCATACGATCCCTTTCCTTTATAGTCAGGTGGTGTGTTTTGACCCGCTAAAGAACCAATGGTGACAGTTTTAGGCTTTTCAATTTCTACCTGCAATCCCCGCAGTTGTGGGACGAACTCTGCGTCGGTTTCGTCATCTGAAACTACAGAGGATTTGGTTTGATTGGAAACCTGTTCCACCGCAGCTTGAGATTGCTGCGTCCCTCCAAAACTTGCCCCACATTTAGAACAAAAATTAGGTTTAGCAAAATTATATTCAATCTTAACCCCACAACTATAACAAAATATGTGACTCATCTTACAATTATATCAAAATTAGTAAGTAATTACACTATTTTTCACCTTCCAACTTTTTAATAATGAATTTTAATATTTTACTACGCACAATATCGCTTTCATTAAAGCTAAATGTATGAATGCCCATATCTTTAGATTCATCATCATTGAATTTTTCGAACATCGGTTTAAATCCACTTTTTCCATTGATATCGCTCTGAAAAAAATCACCTCCAATAATGATTTTACTGTCTTCACCTATGCGAGTGATCAAAGTAGTTAATTCTTTTAGCGTAAAATTCTGCGCTTCATCTGCAAAAACCAATTTATTCTGCCAACTCGCTCCACGAAGGAAGTTTATTGGGACCGCTGAAACTTTTTCTCGTTGTTTTAAGTAGATCGCGTCCCCAGAAGCAACGATTTCTTGCATTTTGTCATAAAGTGGACACAAAAAAGGATCAAACTTGTCTGCAATGTCCCCGGGTAAGCTACCCAACCCCGTATCAGCGCTTTCAGCAATACTTCGAACATATAAAATATCTTTAGAGAAATCCTCCTCCAATAATTTTAACATCCCATACAGGGACATGTAGGTCTTTGAGCTTCCCGCAGGGCCAGAAACAAAAATAATCTTAGACTCTTCGTTTAGTATAAGGTCTAAAAACTTCTTTTGCTTGGGGCTAAATCTAAAATTTCTTTTATTAAACTTTATTGATCTCTCAAAATCCGCTAGCAACTCAAACGGAACCTCTTTTTCCTTAGCAACCTTTTTTCGGGGCATATGTATATATTACACTTATTTCTATAGAATGACTTCCTTAATGGTAGCTTTTGTAACTAAAGTGCCGCCTCCATCAACGGAGTAGCCTTCCGCAACTACATGCGCTCCAGAATTTACAATTAAATCAAAATTAGATTCATTATAAGGATATTGGATTATTCCAGAGCCGAGAACATCTTTTAGCCCAATGCCAAAATCACTAGATAATTTATTACCGCTGAAATCAATCAACTGGTTCAATCCTGTAGACTGGACATTCATATCGACCTCTACACCGTCAACAATTTGACTTGTCGCCTGTTGCGAACCTAAAGTATAAATTGGAGTTCTTGAATATGTTTTATTATAACTAAGATCATTTATGATATCAGAAGCTACCACAGCACCCGCACCACTCAATAAACAATTGTGTCCGTAGATTACTTCTTGTGTTTCTAGGTGGCTATCTGATGCATTACCTGTGTTACCAGCCAAACCTGAATCGCTAGGCTGATAACTAGTAAACGTAACCCGCCCCATCACTGGCTCAAATGGTCTAACCGTCAAACTGAAACTATCAATAAAACAAGAGTTGTATTTATTACCCCCAATATCCAACGTCATAGAATTCTGCCCAGTTTCATGATAACTATCAAATAAAAAATCTATACCCGAATAATCACCCGCACTACTCTTCACTAAGAAATCCGCATTTATCTTACAATCCACATCACCATTAAACCTCAACTGATCACCAGCGTCGATATTCGCGCCCAATTGTCTTTTTATCTGATTTTTAGTGGAGAAATCCACTCCAACCGTCGTCGCCAAAATAGGATTACCTGTATCCACTGCCACTGGCATATTCCGATATGTCATACCTTATACTACACGTTTTTGTATATTATATTCGCGGCATATTAATTTATTTTTTTATTCTGGTCTTTCTTGGGCATGCACTTTCCCCCAAAATAACCCCGCTATTTTTTTCCATCCAACGCCTAACTATGATAATTTAATTGTTTAGTTTTTGAGAAAAGACTCCCCCCGCGACTTTGCGCGGTATCGTGTCAAGTGTTTTTTATATTAATCGGGGGGTTGTATTACAGGTCAAAAAAAAAGCACTATTGAGGTAAAAAAAGCTTTTAATTCATGCGGATCTGTGCTAAAATACACGCATGGAAACAAACAACACCATCAAAAAAGAAAGCGAAATCCCGTTCTATGTCATCATCTCCAAATCTTCCACGGCAATCCGTGAGTGGAACGGTGAAGAGTTTGCTTGGGGTGGAAGTAGCAACCTCAAAAAGACTGAGCGCATTCTCAACAACCGTTTCGCCTTCCCCGAGGGAAAGCCCAAGCGTGTCGAGAAGTTTGCTAACCGTGCGGAGGCTTACGCCTCTAAATGGGGGCGCGGTCTTGAGATCGCTTGCGGTCGTTTCGATTGGAGACCTTTAACGGAGCGTTAAAAAAAGTTTTCTTTTTATACGAAAAGAGCTTGTATCACTTAGAAAAATAAAGTAGAATTCACACATGACAGCA
>TARA_R100001480_G_scaffold21424_5_pt1 | contig 34270 bp, 18 predicted proteins | sample TARA_R100001480 | Tara Oceans TARA_R100001480 (sample SAMEA2622212) | marine metagenome | biome: marine biome (ENVO:00000447); feature: mesopelagic zone (ENVO:00000213) & marine oxygen minimum zone (ENVO:01000065); material: "saline water (ENVO:00002010), including plankton... | reverse complement strand
TCAGTGAAACCGAAATCATCACCTGGTTCGATGAATGGTTCGTCTTGTTTATCTATAACACCATCATCGTTATAATCCTTCTTCGCTTTAGGAACCACGGTATATCTTTGTTCTCTCTTTGCAGTTTTTGTGTCGGTGCTTGAATAGTAATCAACCTGAACCTTACGAATAAGTCCTTCAGGTGTTTTTGCAATATGACCAAACATGAATGTTTTTGCAGTAAATGATAAAGTATAAATTAATGCTCTTCTGGTTGACATATCTCCTTCATAATCATCCTGCTGTGATATATTATTTAATATCATCGGCACATCTCTTTTTTCTCCAATCGATTTTACTAGATCAATTGAAAGTGTAAATCCTGGTTGGAAAAAAGGTAGTATCTGCTCTAGTATTTGTAATCCATCATCTTGAAGTTTTACCAAAATATTTAATTCAAAACCTAAATTATATGGAACTGGCATAAAAACTTTTTTTATTTTATCACCATCTTCTTTATCAACTGCCTTAAATGTTTGTGTTATACCTGCTTTTCTTGTTGAATCATAAGATATATTTGTTATCTCAAAAGACATTCTTGGTAATGTAATTTGAGTTGCCTTATTTAATTCTGGTTGTTGTTGAATTCTTGCTAGAAACTTTTGTCTAGGACCATATGCAACTGGAACTTTGATTTCTGATATTGGATTACCCGCTTGATCCTCATGACGCACATGAATATCATTAAACAATGTCCCGAATGCGATAACTGTTTTCCTAATTATTTCGTGATAAAAGTAATTTCCTAACATTAAAATGTACCAAATGGATTAGATTCCGTGAAATCGAGAATAGCATCCGCCTCACTCTCAAAAATGTCACCTTCATTATATTTATCGGTGCGATCTTCATCATCATAAATTGAGACGCTAAATAATGCCTCTGAAGTGAGACCTTTAATATCCTCTCCCTTAAAGAATCCAGATATGGTTGTTCCAATTCCAACGTTACTAACTCCTAAAATTCCAGTATCTTGATCCCAAGATTTAACTCTTGCTTGTGCTCCTGAACGCATTCCTTGAACTATTTCATTAAACAAGTAAGTTCCAACACCACTAATCGTCTCTGGATTAGATATTGTGACTGTTGGGTTAGTAGTATAGGCAGTGCCAGGATTTGATACAAAGATTGAATTGACCTGATTAAATCCGCCACCAGCATCACCTATTGATGCAATACCAACTGCACGATCACTTGCAATACCAGCAGGAGGAACAGAAACTGTAACAACAGGTGCTGTTCCAAATCCAACACCATTGTCTGTCATAGTAAATCGTATAACACCCTTGGTTACTGTATTAATAGAACAAGTTGCAGCTGCACCTGTTCCTCCACCACCTGAGAATGTAATTATTGGTGGAGTGGTATAATTTGCACCTGCGTTTGTAAGTAATATTTTTTCAATTGATCTTACTCCTGCTCTTTCTGTAGTAAATGCAACTGCGGTAGCATTATCACCAGATAAACCACTAGGCGATGTGCTAATTGCAACAGTTGGTGTTCCAGTGAACCCAGAACCATCGTCATTCAAGAATATCTCACGAATATATCCACTACCAATAGATGCAACTGCTGTCGCTGTTCTACCAACACCTACTAATTTAAGCGTAGAAATAAACCCTTCTTCTTGAACCTGAGTGTCGATAAGATCGAGAGAAGTGTCAATAACTTCATCCTCATACTCGAATAACTCACATTTAAGTTTATAGACATAATTTTTGCCTAATTGATAGAATGGATCTTCATGTTCTACAAATTTTATTTCAAATAATCTAGCACCTAATGGAAAAAATACTAGATCACCCTCTCTTGGTCTTGATGATAAATCAATATCACCTGATGACTCCATAAATGGTGCTATAAATTCCTCAAACCTTTCTTTTGATACAGTGAGTTCAACTTCATCTCTGAGACTCATACCAAATTTAGTTAAGACATCACCAGCTCCTGAGTATCCATCATATGAATTAACATACATTTCAACAGAAAAGTTATCATCAAACTTTGATGCTGTTACTTCTTCAATAATTGTTGCTTTATTTACAAATTTTCTTGGTATATAAGTTACTTCTATACCATAAAGTCTTAGTTGTTCATTAATTAAATCTTGAACTAATCTTTGCTCTCCTTGAGTTCCCTGTTGAAAATACGGATTTAATGCCATTATACATCACCCAATAAAGTCAAGAGGAGGCATCTCATAATCTTGTGCCATTCTGTTTCTTAATTGTTCTAATTCTTTAACTCCCTCATCATATATTTCTCTACCATTGAGTTCTATACCACCAGGTAATTTAGTTCCTCTAAATTTAATTAAATTCTGACCCCATTGTTTTTTAATTAATGCAGTAAAATATCTCTTAACGAAGGGATCATTATATATCTGTTCTGTATCTATCGCACGAAGACAATCAATAACTATAAAATTATCCACTGTTTCTGCACCCCAATCAATATCAAGATATAATCTATCTTGTCTCATGTTAAATCTGATCTGTTTCTCTGTTGTTAACAAAAAGTCAATATCTTCTAGATATGTTTTTGTCATTGCAAATTGTAAAAGATTAACTGAGTTAAAGTAGTATAAGTCATTTAAGAATAACTGATACTTAATACTAAACATTCCTCCAGAAATAGAACTACTATCAAACTTGAATATACGATGCACTCCTAATATATTTTCTGGGACTGATAAGAAATTAGATGTCTCATAAAAATCGCTTGATACAGTTACATTTGATGTCTGAATACCAGACGTAGTAACTATACCAACTCCATCTGTTCCTTTTGCTGTACCTCTATCAATATCATCCTGTGTTATCTTATACTTTAAATATATTCTTTCAATACCATCATAATGACGCTCCTGATATATTTGCACTGTATCATTTACAGCATCATGGAGTTGATCATCATCAATATTGATCTCTAAGACAGGTGCTCCTAGTTGACGCAATCCGTAGTTTATAAGTTGTCCTCTATTACTTGGCATGGTTATTAATCACCTTTTAGATTTGCGATTTCTTCTAGAAGTAATTTTTTTTCTTCCTCAAAATCATTTTTTAGAGTCTGTAATTTTGCCTCTAATAATACGTTTTGGTTTAATGCTGATGCTAATTTAGAATTATATAAGTTGACGAGTATGTTAACGTCCACTTCACTGTTTTGTGGCATTTAGAAAGTTCCTCCGTCTAGGGTCGATGTCCAGTGTGGTTTATTAACATATGTAGTCGCTACACTAGATGGTGCTGCAAGGTTTGCAGTTCCACCACTTTGTCCTTCTCTAACAAGTGTGTTTGAGTTATTAAATGTTCCCTCGACACCTACAAGAGGAACAGATGTTGCTGCATTAACAGCACTCTCAACAACACCAAAAGCATTTGTAGTTGCTTGCTTAACAATATCACCTTGTGCAAGTGTTACGTTACCAGGCATTGTTAGAACAATCTTTGTGACAGCTGTTAATACTTGCTTAGATGTAATAGTTGGTGATGCAGGAGCATTTGTTGATTGCTGCAGACCCTCACTATCAAACCAAACAACTCCACCAGAAGCAAAGTTACCAGATTGATAGTAGATACCTTTGATATCTAAGAAACCTTTTGTTCCAGAGACAACACTTGCTGATATAGTAGCATCAGGAACATAAGTCCATCTACGACTGTTATCGCCATGAGTTCCATGATTACCTGTTCCAGCAGTGCTAGATGCAATTGAACTATCGTCTAATCCAAAGAAACCATCAGTTGAGTTTGCAGTTCCTACACCAACATTATAAGTGAATCCTAATCCACGGTCAGTATTAGTGTCTGTTGCATGAACGACTGTTATTTCAGTTTGTGTGCTGATTCCAGCAGTGGTTGTACCTTGGAAGGTAAGCATTTTTGCACCACTGTTAATCGCTGTAACAGTTGTAATACCACTTGCAGAGAAGTTTGCATGTAAAAGAGTATCATTAACTGCAATACCTGTTACCTGATCAACTATAACTGTAGAAACACCAGATTGAACTGTTACCATAACAGTTCTTGAACTGGTGGTATCACCAACCATCATGATTGGATCATTAACAGTTGTCTGAGTTGAGTTAACTGTGGTGGTTGTACCATCAACTTGTAAGTTACCTTTGATGATAACGTCACCTTCATTACTTAGACCATCTGGATATGGGTCAATGTATATCTTATTACCTGCACCTGCTAATGATGCGATAATATTATTTTCAATTCTAATATTACCTAACTTAGAATTTCCACCAGATACAATTAAGTCACCACCAATAACAGCGTTCTTAACTACTCCAATACCACCATCAAATGATACTGCTCCATCTGTTGTGCTTGTTGCTTGAGTTGAATTAGAGAATCTTGCTCTTGCTCCACCCACTTCAAGTTTATCTTGACCTGCCTCATCATATCTTATAAAACCATCAACTGCTGCTTGTCCATTTGCACCTCCACCAAAACCAAGTTTAGTGTCATCAGGAAGAACGACATCACCAGTTCCGTTTGGATTTATTACAATATCACCATCAGTATTTTGTGAGGAAAATTCATTACCATCTAATCTTAGATTATCTACATTCCATAAATCTATCTTTCGATCACTGTCAAGAATTGCTACGATACCGCCATCACTATTTCTTGTATTGGTTACACCTGCAAGAGTTCCTGCTGTGTGTTCCATCATTGACGTATAGAAATGACCCGCAACTGGGTTTACATTTGTACCATCATCTCCTAAGAATACTCTATCCTTATATTGATTAGTGCCACCAAAGCTACCTATACCAGTAACGTATGCTAATTCACCCCAATTCAAACTACTGGGTTTGGCTGTACCCGATGATCGTTTGATTCTAATAATACTAGCCATTTTAGAAATTTCCTCCGTTGATGTCTAAATTCTGTGCTGCACCTGGCGTAAGTTCTAAGGTTGCATCAAATTTTTTCGTAACACCATTAAAAACAAGAACCATACCGTTTTGTAAGGTTCCAGAAACATTCACATCACTTAATTCTGTTAATGATAGAGTTTGGGCACCTGCCAGAGATGAAATCACCCTTGTGGCATTTTGTTGTCCAACTCTGACTTTTATATCTGCCATCTATTAAAAAGCAATTCAGATCTGAAAGTATTTATATTTACTGAGACGTTATCTTTGAGGCAAGGTCATTTAGAAGAGATTTGAGTTCATCAAGTTCTTTTCTCATACCATCTATTTCCGCTTGCTTATCATTATTTTTATCTCTTAGGGCGATATAATTACGATAACCTGCATCATCTGTATTAAGGATAGCATTTGATTCTTCATCTCTATAAAGATTCTTATGACCTTCAACTGGGATCATTTTACTCATTTCTTACCCAAATATTTCTTGAGCAATTCCTTTAATCTTGCTCTTTTTGCACCAGGCACCTGATCACCTGGACCTTTATTTGCTAATTCGCTATCTCTCTTACGTATCATCTCTCTCTGAGCAGATATTTTTCTATCTTTCTTTTGTTGTTTAGATAATTTGTTCGATGGAGGTAAACCGAGATATTGACGTTTAGTTCGTGACTTTGATGCATCAAAACCACCAGTGTCTGCAAATGGTCCTCCTTTCATTTGTTTTTTCTGTTCTCTTCTTTTTAATATTTCACCATCAAGTTTTCTGCCTGTTTTATCTCTAAAAACAGCATTCTCAAGATTCTTTAAATTTCTAGGTGTTATATTAATGCCATCATTATCCTTTTTCTTGGATTTCATAATCATACCAGCAGCACCAATACCAGTCATCAAAGCTGGAATAAGTTTACTTCCTCCCATAACTGCAGTTGCAACACTTTCTTGAAATTGATTAAATGTTTTCATTATGCTAAGGCTATTGCTCTAAAGTCTTTTAATTTCACAGGTTGTGATTCATTCGTTGAACTCATTACAATCTTAATTACAAATCCCTCAAATTGTTCTAAATTATCAACAGAGAATTGATATTCAGAAAACTCATTAAATCTATTAGGTCCTACAAAAGCATCAGCACTACCGTCATTAAGACCTAAATCAATTATCTCATCACCAAATCCATCTCCATCAGTATCTTTCATATTCTTGAAACCAGGAAACGCTCTGTAAGTTTGTGATACTTCACTTGAATCATTACTGAATAATCGATAAAATACTCTGAAATCAGCATCAGGTTCAACACTCGCACCAACTAAAACTCTCAATGATGTTGCAGGTTGATTAAGTCTAATAATGTTAGAAACAAATACAGATCCATGTGGGTCATTTTTCAATTGTCGAGTTAGACCGTCAATTGAATAATCACTTATAGGTTTGTTAATTTTATTTCTTCCAAGAATGAATATAGCATTTTTAACATCAAGTGCTGGAGATAAGTTAGGATCATCAGTGCTCATATCAACAGCAAGAGTCAATGATTTTTTCTTAGGAAGATCCTCTAGTCTTGCATCTTCATTTATTTTAGATGCAACCAATCTTGGAGTTGGGAAGAATGTAGTTGCATTTAATGTTGTAGGCTCAAAACCTTGATCTATAAATGATACCTCATTTCCTCCAGAACTTGTTCCACTTACAGTTCTAACAGATGCATTAACTCTTGTTGTTTTACCTGGTGTAATGCAATTAAATTGTGGTGAAAATGAACTGAATTGGTGATTTTGTGATATTTGAATATTATTACCACCGAATGCCTTTTCATTTGTGAATGAAATTTGCTGAACTCCTTGAGTGAAGTTTCTTTGGGCATCAGCAAATAATGATCTATCGACTTCAACAAAATAATTATCAAGACCAACTGGATCTGATGAGACAGTGAACGTTGTATTAATACCAACTAATGATATACCACTATTTTCATAAGTTTGTATATCCGTTCCTTCTGGATGAGGGAATGCATTAGTTCCTACCTGTGCTCTGGTTATTGTGAGAGAACCAGTGCCTAATGTATAGGTAACAACCTCTTCTCCTAGTAATGCCTCTCCTCTAAATGTTGTTATACCATTAAATGAGGCAAATGGAGTTGTATCAGCAATAGAAACAACTGTTGCATCTGCTGCAATCGCTTGTGTTGTTTGTGTAATTATCGTATCTGGTTTAACACCTTTTATTCTAACTTTGTTAATACCTGAGTGATGAGCATGATTGTATTGTGTAATTTGAATCTTATTACCAGTGAATTGAGTTCCATTTACAACTGAATCAGTATTAACTAATACATCTGTAACAACTGTTCTAGTATTATTTCCAGATCCATATTGAATCATTTGAGCATTATTGGTGAATTTTTCACCCTGCACATCTGTAAGGAATAAAGTATCAAATGTTGTGTTAATCGCAGTTACGACTAACTGGAATCCCTGTCCTCCTTTTACTTTTACATCACTATTATCAATTGTAAGCACTTCGCCAACTTGATAACCTGTTCCTAAAGTTAAATTACTAATTCCATTAGCATCAACTACACCATTTGAAATGGATACAGAACATTGTGCTCCTGATCCACTTCCTGTTAATGATTTTAATGGAATATTATTAGTATTAGTAAATCTATACCCTGTTCCACGAGTTACGATATTAAATGATGTGTTGTTTGCTATTGGTGCTCCCTGACCTTCAATAATACCTGTAATATTATTATCATCACCACCAGTTGCATCACCTGTGCTTACTTTTCTACCTATTGGGAATACAGCATTTGTTCTTGTGCCTGAACCATCAATTTGCACCTTTAATTTTCTAGGTAATGAACGAAGTGCATTATCAGATATAAGTTGTGTGTTAAGATTACCAGCTTCAATAGGTGTGTTAAAGAATGTCGCTGTTCCTGAACGCACAAAAGATGCTTTACGTAACTTGAACTTCAAATCTTGATATTGACTTGCAGTCCAAATAGTACCATTTTGGGATTTAAATAAACTACCACCAATATATTGTTTAGATACAATTACATTTTCTACATCAGGTAATGTTGCTGTGCCGACTGTCTTCTCTCCCATAGTTGCAGTCCACATTTCATACTTATCTGATGAAGGTGCTAAGAATACTAAAGCATACTCTTTACCTGGTTCTAAGTAAATTGGAGATTTAAATCTAATAGTAGTAGGAACTGATGCATCATCAGATACATTTATTTGAGATGGATTTAATATTACCTCACCATAATCCTGAACTATGAAATTAGTAGGTGTGCCAAGTTCAACACTTCTTATCTGCACAAATAATTTTGCCTGTGGATCCTTTGATGCAAAGAATACGTCAAATGAAGTTATGAAAGCACCTGTTTCATCACATCTAAAGGTTTGTGCTAAAGGATCATGATGCCCTGACTCTCTGAATCTTTCATCTTCTCTTGTTGTTGTATTGACCTGTATGGTTACTTCATTTGGTCTAGCTGCTGGTGGTGGTGGAACTCTTAAAGCAACAGTAGATGTATTTTGAGTAACAATGGTGCCTGTTCCTGTAAAGGTTCCCTGAGACTCACTAGCGAACGCAGTCTGACCTGGCACTGGAATCACTCCCTCTGCAGAAGCAGTCACTCTGAAAGTCATAGTGCCTGATCTGAAGACTCTAGGTGGTTCTGGTGTTGTATTTGGATCCCTAAAGAAAAATGCTCCTACAAGATCACCCCAGTTATCTGAAATTAGATCAACATTTGTTACAGATGCAATTGCACCACTGGTTTCTCCAACTATTTGTGCTCCCTTAACAACATATCCAAAATATTCTTCTAGAGTTCCTAAACCTCTAACATCGATGTTTAATAACTGTGAAGTCGCTGAATATGTTGTTGATGGTGCTGGTCTACTTCTATCATATGGGTCAACCTGATATTCTTCAACTGTAACTGATGGTGATCCTAATCCTGCACCTATATCAGGTCGAGTTGTATCACCAAATTTTTGATTAGGTCTTTGGATTCTTATATAACCAATCTGTTCTCCATTAAGAAGTATTTTTGCATTCTCAAAAATAATGAATGATCCTGCAGTCATACTAATTTCAACAATTTTAGGAACTATATCAATCGCTCCATTATCCATGTAAGTAAAATGCTTTGTAAACGGTTTTAGACCATTAGTATTGAAATAAACATTTCTTGATCTCATATATGGATCCGCTTCTGCAGTTACTTTTACATCTTCAATGAAATCAAATTCTTTTGATGGTCCCTCTAATACGTTTGTAAAACTCCTTTCAGTTCGTGTGGTTCTTGTAGTTGTAGTTATATTTAAGTCTTCAGTTTGTCTAAAGTCTACCTCAGTTGTAGTATCTCTAGAAACTAAATTTGTTTGTTCTACCCATCTTGCACCTGTAGATTCAATTCTAGTATTATTGATGTAAATAGTTCTCGCCCAATTATCTGAAGGAGGATCCATAGTAATGTTACCCATGAATACTAATACATTAAATGGGTTTACATTCTCTACATTTGTAGCTTGTGGTTGATCAATCCAATCTATTTCATCATATGCTAATGTGATAACATCACCAGTTTTTTGACAATTAGTATCTAATAATTGTAAGTTAGCATCTAAGTCAGATGTTGCTGTATCAATAGCAGGATTGAGTGCCAATTCAGCTCTCATAGACCAGAAATCAACTGCAGATATTAATTCACGATTAAAAGTATCAACATCGCACTTTGATCCACCCTCTGGATTAAAGTTAATGAATCTTCTATCTTTAAAGTTATTAACAGCAAATCCTGTCTTAAATCTATCTAATCCAGAAGAATCTCTTATTTGGAATGTTTTTGTATCGAGTTCAAGAGCGTTTAATGTTGTTGTAGTTTCAAGATTTATTATTCTTTTTTCAAGGGCAGCTATATCTCTCATCGTAAATCTACGATTATCTTTCATCTTTATAGATGGTTGAGTATCAGTCTTATAAAGATATGGAGGTAAGTTTATCTCAGCGATTTCCATTGAATCACCAAGTTCAGTTGGTGGTGTTGGCACTTCCGCTGATTCACCTTTTATTAATTTAACTTCTTCAAATCGATTGATAACCAATTTATCAATTCTAGGAAGATAGAAGTTATATCCCACTAATGAACTTTCGTTTGGAGTAATAATAAATGAATTTTCGGTAGTAAATATACGATTATTAAATGCAAATGGTGAACCAGTATTTGTTGCAACAGTGTAATCTTTAACTCTAGGTCTAAAATCTATGAGATCAGATGCTCTATTATTTCCTATACGAGGTATGTCTTTACTAAATCTATCAGATGTATAAGAATTTACTGAGAATGCATCACCACTTGCACCTGCAGAAACATCATACTTATCAAAAATGATTAATAGTTTTTTCGATGGAACTGAAGAATTTGCTTTTCTAATAATTCTTGAAAAATCGCAATATTGAAGAGCATGTCCCTTCTCTAAATCATAGTTTGTTGTTCTATCAACATAATTACCTGTTGTCAAATTTTGTAGTATAGATTGTATTGATGATTCCTCAAATTTGACCTGCTCTCCAATAACAAATTTATTTGCATTAAGATATACAAAACTAATTGTATTTGAGGTTCTAGAAACAACTTGACCTACTGCACGACTATCTTGACCTTTTATTTTTTCACCAATAATTGCATCAGTATTTAAATTTAATCCACTCACAAACGTTAATTTATCTAATACAGGAGTGCTTGTATTTTTTGATTCCAGTATTGCTACTATATTGACAACATCTGGTGTGTTTAATGATATTTCTTCGTCCTCAACTCTTAAACCATACCTAGATGAAGCAGTTAAATTACTTGTAGCAGTTGATATACCTGTGCTTCTTGTGATCTCAAGTTGTTGACTTCTATTAAATAATTTTGGTTTACTGGTTATTCCAATTTTTTTAAGTGTAACATTTACAGTAGCATTTCCACTATTTTTAGATAATCCACTAAAAACAATATCATTGCCATTATTTGTAATAGTAACTTGATCTGATGTCAAAGTTTCTGTTGTACCATCAGTATAATGAATTGAATATTTCTCTGCATCAAAGGGTTCAAAGAAAGCACTAGTGATACCTGTAGTTGCTGCTATACCTGCTTGTGATGTTATTGTAATTGATCCAAGATTATTTCCATCATTAGTAATACCTTGATTAGTTAATTGACGAGATATTGTTAAATTTGAGTTAGATGTATTGATTAAAGATATATTATTTTTAGGTAATTTCGTAAATAAACCTGTATCTCCTAGATTTGTTATTTTTGGAACTTTAACTCTAAAAGTTGAGTTTGTAGATATACCTGCTGCCAATATACCACCATTATTCACACCTGTGATACTTTGACCTACCGCAACTAAAGTTAATGTTTCCCCATCCGCTGAAATATTGCTAACACGATTAAATATTGGATCTGCAAATGTTCCATGATTATATGCAATAATAGCATCAGTTTTTATACCAACTTTTCCACTAAATCTCCTATTAGATACAGTTGCACTATTACTTCCTGCTCCACCTAATACTGAAAGATTGTCTGTTAATGAAAAATTAGGTAATACTCTATCATAGAGAACAGTATCAGCACTAAAATTAGAAGATAATGCTGTTATTTTCTTAACTTGAAATACTGATTTAATGTCATCAATTGTATATGCATGTATATCAATGATTGAGACTGGAGTATTAGATAATTTTTCATTTACAATTAATTGTTCACCCTCTATAAATGTTCCTGTTGTCTCCGTTAAATTTATTTCTGTAGCATTGTTTGGTGTATCTGCAGCAAATCCTATTGCTCCACTTCTCAATCCTCTAACTCTTGAACCAACACCAATCTGACCAGTATTTGTCAATTTTAATGTGGTAAATGTTTGGATGTCATATAAATGTAAATCAAATTCTGTTGAATCACCAGAGTATGCAGCATCGGATACACCATATGAGTAAACTCTTGCCTGACCTATTTTTATACCTCTATTTGCTTCAGCACCATCATTTGTACCTCTTTGATTATACAGATCAATTGTATTGTTATTTGATCCACCGAGACTAATATACGGTGATCCAAATACATTATTCACCTTTAACAAACTACCCATACTAAATGAGATGGATGATGCTCCTATTGTTTTTACATCTCTAGGTTTTTCTACATCAAGAACAGTTGTGCCTGGTAAATAAACATCAAATCCTCTCACATATGCCTTACCTGGTGACAGTTTAACGCACATTAAATCATCAGAAGGTGTATTACCTTTATCTGTTAGTTGATCTGATGTGTATAAACCTCTTGAATTTATCTCATCATTTAGTGAATTTTGAGTGTTAACACGGAATGGTTCTACAGCATAATTACCAGACTCATCAAATGTTCTTGCAGCAAAATATTTTTTAATTTCAGAGTATACAGTGGTATCCTGTAATTTTTTAGTCTCACCATCTCTTACTCTAAACAACTCAACAAAGTTTGTATCGTTAAAATCTTGAAGAGATTTTTTAGCTAATTTAACTGATATTTTAAATCTATCAGCACCTGGTGCAGCAAAGTTTGTAAATCCTTTTGCATTATCGTATAATGAATCATCCTCACTAGCGTTTATAACTTCTTCTATAACTTCAAATCCAACTCTGTATGATGGTGTATTAGAATATGGTTCAAGTATGATTAATGATGTGGGAACATCTACAAATATACCTCTTATAAAGTAGACACCCTTACTAATACCTAATGCAGATCCAGTAGCTGTTGCTTGTTCGGAAACTAAAGTAAGTATAGTTTCATTTTCATTTAATGTTGTGTTTCCGTAAGTTAAATTTTCTTCTAAAATTAAAACCTCTCCGCTAGGAAATGCAACACTTTCACTATTAGTTCCAGATTGATTATATTTGACAAATACAGTAATATCATCAACACCCTCTGAAGGAGGTAAGATAAAATTCTTTATTGTTGCTACAATTCCTGAAGACTGACCTCTAACTCTTGTTCCTTTACCATTATTGTTAGCTATAATTTCACTCAAATAAACTGACACATCAATGCCCAAATGTGCTGCATTTACTTTAACTGCGAAATAAGAGGGGTCATATTCAATAGCACCAGGTATTACCATTGAACCTTCTTTAAATATGTGCTTACCAAATGATTCAATTTGGTTTTGCAACATAGATTGTAATCCAGTTAGTTCTCTTGCTTGAACTGGATGACCTGGTCGAAATAAAGTCTTATAGAAATTTTTCGCCTTATCAAAATCATCATAATAAGGATTAATATTTAAATTTGTCTTTTGTGGCATTGTTAGAATTCGAGTATGATTTTAATGTCTTCCTTTTGACGAGAGTTTCTCACGATTTGGGGTCTATTGTCTAAGTAGACGATATCTCCCGACCCTTTATTTATCTCAGATTCAGATAACCCTGCATTGAAATTAACCCCTAAATTGATTAATTTATTACCTGTTGGGTTATCAGTTCCTTTACTAAATGATAAATCAATTGATCCAGAAAAACCAGATGTTTTTCCTTCAACGTCATTTGCTGTATTTGATGACTCAAATTGATATATTCTACCTGTAGTAGAAATACCAGTGTAATCAGTTTGGTCGTATGAAGATTTATTGAAATGTAAAGAACGATCTCTAAAATATTTTAAGACTTTTGTTTCTTTATCATAAGATGCAATAAATCCAGTTGCTACTTTTCCTGCATTAGGTGATACAGTAAGAATTTGACTTATTTCCTCTCCAACCTGTGGAGTTCCAGTAACTGTTGAAAACTTAAATGCCTTTAAAGATGAGTAGGTGGAATCAGAATATACCGTATCTGTACCGACTTTAGTAGGATTTTTAACAATTCCAACCTGTGCAAATTTAGTATCAATTGGAAAATCTTTTGTTGAATCATCAAATCTCGCATAAATTATGACTTTATCAGTTCCTAATTCTGAATATACATCTGATCCATGCCCCAATCCTGGTGGAATAATTGGGATTAATTTTGCTCTACCAGTTGCACTTACATTGCTATTCAGAGTTCCTAAATCTACTAAACCATAAGTGTAACCTTTACCTCCAGAACTTACAGTAACATCGGTTATTTTACCATTTACGACATCAACTCTTGCTTTTGCACCTGTGCCATCACCAAGTATATCAACTTCTTGTGCTAATCCATTTGCGTATCCAGTTCCAGCATTTTCGATATATACATGTTTAATTTGATTCAAGTTTACATCAGAATTACCATTCTCTCTAACCGCCCTAATTTGAGAATCAGTTGAAGTAGACCAATTATTAGGAACAGTGATAAATTCTGTTGAGTCAAATTTTATAATATCACTTGGTGAAACAGTAAATAAGTATTTCCATAGATAACCATCACCACTATTACCTGCTTTTGATGGTTCTAAATCTGTAAAAGTAGGTTCATCTTGTGATATATTTCCTAAAACATTAGTTCCAGAAGAACCATTATCAATACATACATACACCTTAAAATCAGAATTTAAGACATAATAATTAGCATCATATAATCGATTTGCTTGTGTTAATGGACTTTGATTTGTCGCACTATAATCATCTCTATAAATTTCATATCTTGATCCTGAAGTCCAATCTACTCTTCTTATAATTCTTCTTATATTTGCTGATGATACTTTTTTACCAAACATCATAGTGTCACCAGAGTGAGCACGATATGAGAAACTATCTGTTGGTGCGGGTGTTTTACTACTACTATTCCAATCTGATGTTCTACCATAACCAACAAGAGTGGGTGCTCCTGTAGGATTAGATAGACCTATAAAAACATAGTAAGAATTATTTGTATTTTCGACTGATTCTACAAAATTATTTGCGTTCAGGATTCTAAACTGATCAGTAACAATTGCTGGCATCGAATCTTAACTTTTCTTTTTATTTATAGTGGTTCATGAATCAAAGTCCAAATACTCTTATTGCACCAGTGGATCTCAAACCTCTAACTGAAGTGTTAACGTGATTTTTACGTTGAATAGTTGGGAAGGTTGAAAGACCAGCATCAACTGTTAATCCTGTAACACCAATTGATATTGGATTTGCTGAACGCACAAGGTTTGCACCATATAGTCTTCCCCAATTAATTGTTCCAAGAGAAGTTGTCAAACCAGACTGACCAGTTGAATGGAATCCAACTGTATTAATACCTGATATAGATGACGCACTATTTGTATGAACATCACAAACAATTTCTCCTAATGAACCATTTTCAGAAATGGTCTTTACAACATAGATATTATCAATAAATGTAGTTCCTATACCTACAGTTGATGCGTTAACTCCGTTTATAGATGTTAAACCATTACCAACTTTTGTTCCTGTAACCAATATTGGATAACCAACTTTTAATTTATCAGCATCAACATTTTCCAATACTCCGTTAGCATTTTGTGTAACTGCATTGAAGAAGAATTTAAGTGCTGGACCTCCACCCGATCTTGTTGTTTGTTGAATACCTGTAATAATACCTGTATAACCTTCTACATTTGCAATGGTATTAATTTTTTCAGTTTGGAATGATGGTAATTCTATGATAGTTTGTGGTGGATTTGTGAATGTATAACCAGCACCTGCATTTGTAATTGTTGTAGATGTAACTGAACCATTAGTCACTACAGCAGTGGCAGTAGCAGTTGTGCCAACACCAACTGGATCAGCAAACTTGATAGCAACATTTCCTGAATATCCTGAACCAGCAGTTCCTATTGTTAATGCTGTAATTGAACCAAGACCAGAAACTGTAGCAGTTACAGCTGCACCAACACCAATACTACCTGAAGAAATTAAAGCATCAACTTTACCATCACCTGACTGACTATATCTTTCTTTTTCATAATGGAATGATGTTGCATCATCTACAAATATACCATCATTTGCACCTGTTCCTTTACCACTTGTAACTGATAAATCTCCAATTATTTTAGCAGTAGGGTATATTTGCGGTTCAATAGATGATCTTGTCTTATTGACAACTTCACCATTTAATACTATATCAACTTTTTGTTTCTCCCATCTTACTGGTTTATTATTTGTTTCATCAACACCTATTCCAGTATAGATATCAGTTTCAACTAAATCAGCACCTAATATTTGTTTTACAATCCTATCACTTTGCTGTGATGTTGTAATTCCAATCGCTTCATTTTTTAGAACTCTAAATTCATCACCAATTTTTACAAATTCCTGAACATCTTGGATTAAAACATCAACTCCATCTTGACCTTTATAGAAGAATATATCAACTTTATCACCAGAATCAGGTGGTTCGCTAAATGTAAACGTTGATCCACCCTCAAATTGATATGACTCCTTTGGTTTTTGTAAAACACCATTAATGAATATTAACAATACTGCATCAAGATCAATTAATTGTGATGTTGCATTGGATAAATCTTTCTCAAAACTAAGTATTTGACCATTAAAGAATAACGGGAACCTCACTTTCTGACCATCTTGAAGATTAGATATGCTGTCTATAAAATCAATTTCTCCAAACTGCCAAGCTGAGAATTTGTCTCTGAATACTTCAAGAACTTCTAACTCAAACTCTTGAATTGGTGCAGATAAATGAGATGCTGTAACTAAACCAACTGGTCTAAATTTATCCCCAATCTTAAATGAGTGACCTGGTCTTGTAATGCTAAACTTATTAATCTCAAATAATGTTGATCCAATACCAACTGAAGTTCTCGATGCACCAACTTCAACATTTAATAATAGATTAGAACCTGTATCTGTTGTTGCTCCTATACCTAATCTTGATATACCCTCAACCTGAAGATTCTCATATATTGGTTCAGGTATGATTAATCTTGGATTTACATAACTTGTGCCAGCAGAAACAATGTTAAATGCAAGTGTTCCACCAACACCAACAGTTGCTGTGATATTTGCACCATTACCACCGCCACCACCTTGTCCTACAAAGATGGTAATTGTATTTGTTGTAACCTCTCTAATTGCTGTTTGTATTCCTGCAATAGGATCTCCATTTGGATTACTTGTGATTGAAAGTCCTCTAGGATATGGGTGATTACCAAAGAATCCATCTTTAGAACACTTGAATACTAATCCACCAGTATCAATACCAACAGTGTCACTTGTTGTTAAACCATGACTTGGAATAGTTAATTTAAGAAGACCACTATGTGACTCGTAATCAGCATTGGTGGCTGTAAATGCATTTCCACCAGATGCAGCAAAACTACCCTTACGTATTGAACCAATACCAGAACTAACAAAACGATGCACGTATGCTTGGTCTGTTACTCCAATTGCAACTGTGCCACCACGATATCCCGAACCAAATGTATTATCTTCAAAGAACTCAAATGCATTACCACCACCAACATATGTGTGAACGATAGTGCTTGGTCCTGCTTGAACCTCAAATGTTCTCTCAGAAACAATACCTGTTAAGAATAATGGTCTCTCATGGTCTTGGAATATCGTTGTAGTTACACCACTGTAACCAACACAACTAAATTCTAAGTCTTTTAGTTGAACAGTATTTGGTCTTTCAAGTGCAAAACCATGAACCTTATTAGTAGTAACAGTAATAATACCTGTAATATTATCATATGCTGCAGTGCTTATACCGTAATTAACACCTGAAGTTGTTGCAATACCAACCACACTTGTAATCGCTCCTGATGCATTCTTGAATAGTGATGCTTTTGCACCTACAAGTGGAGCATATCCAAGACCTGGTGTAGATCCAAGTGATACAATTAATCCACCTCTTGGAACTTGGTTTTGATTTATGTCTGATTCGGATATAATAAACTGACCATTTTCTGAGGTAATACCTGTGAATTGAACTGTTGAAACACCAGCAGTCGTATCTGCAATAAATTCGTAATTATGTCCATCATTATTAGTTGTTAATGGTGTTTGGAATATACCATTAATGAATAATACTCCATTTCCTACACCAATACCAGAGGATGTATTTGCTCCACCAACAGTTAAACTATAAGTCTTACCTATTCCAGTAAAGTCATCTGATACATCATCAAACAACATATTAGTCGTATAGTCACTTCTAAGGAACGTTCTTCCACTAAAGTCTGCTTTTACGAATGGTAGATTAGTGTCGGATCTCCTAGATCTTGTATTTCCTTTTGGTGGTTCAATAAAATGAACTGAACTATCAACAATATTAAATGATCCTCTATGTACTCTTGCATTATCGCTTGCAGAGTGTGTTGCTGCATTCACACCCAATACACCTCTTTGCACTTTTACCACTGGTAGAGTTGCAATACCAGCAGCAACATCTTCAGCATCATTAATAATTCCAGTTGGTAGACTTGAGAAACCAACCTGTTCTATTTTCATGAATTCATTATTCACTTTAAGAACATCACTAGGTTGAATCGAACCTATACCACTAAGAACAAATTGAGTATCAGTTGCACTAATATTTGCATCAAGTGTATGTGCGATTGATGTAAAGGTAATTGGTTGCTGAACTACACCATCAAGACCAATAATAGTCTTTGTAAGTTGTTTGTTCATTGTCAACTTGTGTGCGTTACCAGTTCCTATTCCTGTAAATGTGATTGCTGCACCTGCTGCAACATACTCTGGTCTTGAGAATAACTGGAATTGATTTTCATCAATGACTTTAGCAAAAACTGTGGTTGGTAGAATGGTTGTAACAACACCTGCAGTGTTTGCTGTTGAACCAATTGATAAAGCTGTTGCTGCAATTCCAATAAAGGTTGAGTCAAAAGTATAAGTTAGTTCTTCATTTGTGTTAAAGAAATGATTTGGAATTGTGAATACACCAGTTGATGTGCTTAATATACCTGAATTAGGATTAAAGATCTTACTGTAAATTGGTGTTCCATCAAATTTTAGATCAAATTTAGTTTTGTTTGCTCTTCTTCCTTCTAAACCATCATATGTTGATAAAAATACCTCTTGAGAAACAGTTCCATGAGATAATTTAGGAGGTGTATTATCAAAATCATTATCTGTGTAGAAAATTTGATTATATGATTGAACTTCAATAAGAGATGTAAATTCAGAGTCTGGATAAAAACGTAGATTTATGTCATTACCACTTATTTCACCACCAAATGTTCCAATACCCGTTGTTGAACCCATTGAAACAAATGGATACTGAACTGTGAGAATATCATCTGCATCTCTAATAGAGACAATTTGATGAACTGCTGATGTTTCGCCACAAGAAACTCTTACAAGAGATTTAGAGGTGCTATCAATAAGTTTATTAAGGGTAGCGTATGTGATTACACTTGATGTTCCAGTTGAATATCCAGATTCAAGTCTTACACTTCTCTCTGCACCTGCTGGTTGATCTGATACAGAGAAACGATAAGTTCCTATTCCAGATGTTGTGGTTCCTAATCCGACAATATTTGATCTAACTTCTAGTGAGTTGTTTAAATTATTATCAACTTGTAATTTAATTAAATTATTTTCGAGTTTTGCAGTAATGATGCCAACAGCACTTTGACTATTCGATAATTTTTTATCAACATAAATTTGTGATATAGATGTATTATTTCCATCAAAGTCAACTATAACCTCATTATAATTTACATCCTTAGTTACAGAATCTTCAACATAAATGTTTGCGTATAAAGTATTAAAATCACTTCTAGGAAATTCTACAATACTTGCAGTTGTTCCAGATGTAACTCCAATGTTTGATCCAGTCTGTTTAACACTACCAATTGAATTGGTATTAATACCAACTAGATCGGTATTAAAGTCTATTTTTAAGATCTTAATGTCATGATCTTTAGTAAATTTCTCTACAGGTTCAAATAGTAGATTCTTATCACCACCAGCAGTGATTTCAGTCTTTAAGTCACCTAATTTAAGTGTTGTAAAATCTAATGTCTTATCAAATAATATTATATCATCTTCATCACTTAAAACTACTACCTCACTAAATTGAGTATCAAAAGTATCAGGATCAACTATCTGAATAAGATAATTACCAAAGTCTGCAGTAATTTTTTCTATAACACTATTATTTGCAGAAAAACCAACACTTGAAAATTCTGAACTAATATCATCATGTATTAAAACTCTATTGGAAATACATCTTGAAAAATCAGTTAATATTTTAGTTGTAAATTGTAAATTTTTAGATTTATTGTTTAATATATCAAAATCTTTTACATAATCAAAATTATTAATTGCATCAACTCTACTATTTTCATTTACAACATCGAGTATAATTGTTGATAATGAAGTAGAAGCAGTTCCGATTTTTATCTTTGCATTATTTTGTATTGACGCATCAGCAAAATTTTTCAATCCTGCTGGATGCAATAGACGATTAACTGGACTTACAAAATCATCCCAAACTATTGGACTTTTTACTGAGTATGATAAATTTTGATAATAATCATTATCTGGTATAACTTGATAATCTTCACTTAACTTTCCAGTATCATCCAACCATCCATATTCTTGTCTATTTGAGAAATCTATCTTAAATTTTGCTTTATTATCAATTATAGATAATATTTCAGCGGAGACACCACTTATTATTCCCTTTATTCTATCTCCTTTTTTGATTACAAACAGACCATCTAATTTAATATAATCATCTCTTATTTCAACAACAGTTAAATCAGTTTTTTGATTATCAATAATAATTCTTTCATTTAGCTCAAATTGACCTCTTTCTTGAATAGGTCTTATATCAGGATAATTTTTCTTATTAATTAATGTTGCATAACCTGACTGGAATGTTTTTGCAATACCAGGATTTGTTGTTAATCCAGCTAAACTGAATATTAATTGTGAAGGAGTTCCTGCAATATAATTAACTACATCAAAGAATTCATAATTATGATTTTCAGAATTGAATCCATCACCTGTAATGGTTGTATTAGTTGTTATTCCACCCTGTGTAGCACCTATACCTGCCTCTCCAATGCGTAATAATCCTTCAACAAACACTTCATCACCAATTGCAAAAGGTTCGGTTACAAATCCATTTGTAGGTGTTTCAATGAAACATGTAATAATACCAGCATTTGGGAAAGGTGCTTGAATTACAGAATTTATTCCGACACCATTGGAATTATTAATCGCAACAACTTTATGAATAACTGAATCTAAACCGTTAATTGGTGCGATAACTTCAACATCTGAAACTGTTTGATTTGGAGAAATTGCTTGTAGAGAGGAATCGTCAATAAGTGTATTAGATACTGGATTGAATAGTAATAAATTAGGTGCACTTGAATAGTTACTACCACCGCTTACAATTTCCACATTGTTTACGACATCTAAATTATCAATATTTACAATTGGTGGTATAAATGCTTCAGGACTTAAAGTTTTATCGGAAGAATATTCATATCCAATATCAACAATTCTTACCTTTTGTATTCGACCAACATCACCAGATAGTGCTTTTATATTTGCACCCGCACCATTTTTACTTGCAACAGTATTAAATTGTGGTAATTTTTTATAATTGAATCCTGATGATAGTATTTTAAATTCTTTTATTGTGCCTACAACATTTTTTGATCTAGTTGAATATTCAAGTTTATCACAGTCTAATTCTGTATATCTTAAAAATTCAGGAACATTTGGTGATATATTAAATGTTTCAGAAGTCACTCCAGATATTTTATACTCTCCATTATAAATGCTATCAACAAATCTTATTTCAGAATAATTCTGAACGTCTGTATCTGAAGTGCTTATAAATCCACCTTTTGATAAACCATAATATAATTTTTCAGGTGAAGATGCTGAATATTGAATAGTTAAGGCAGCACCTACAATCGGTCTGTCTGGAGATGTTCCAATACCTATTGTTCCAACACCCACTACGTTAAAATTGGTAGAATCTTGTGAACTTAAATATTCATTTGTAAGTTCTCTATCATAGAATAATTTAAAGTCAAAGTCTGCAAGTGTAGTGCTAGATAAACCAAATGTTAGTTTTTGATTCTTTACTACAGTAATTCTTGGATTTATTGGTGCTATTGACTGATTTGCACCACCACTATTAGCAGTTATTGAGACTGTTTGTATAGGACTTACAGTTACATCTGTGAGTGTCTCTCCTAATTCAATTCTTCTATCACTAACTTTATAGACATAATAGAGACCTGTTGATAATCCAGTTGCATTACCATCATATAGGACTTTATCTCCAGTTTCAAATCCATGATTTATCAGATCTAAACGATTAGTTTCTACATCTGCAGCAGCAAAGGTTGTTGGATCAATGATTAGTTTCTCAAATTCAGAATTATATCTAACTGAAATTGGAGTTGTAGTGCCGATTCCCACTGATAAATTGGGAACCACGTTCATTTTAATTACATCACCATTTTGCAAATTATGAGTTGTTGTATTCGCAGCTGCTACTTTTGTTGTTACTGTGCTAACAACTTTATCAACATCACCAAGAACCTGCTCATACTGTGTTGTAAAATTATATAATCCTGAACCTATACCTGAATTAATACCATTTCCTAAGAAATATAATCCATCACTAGTGTTTGCAACACCAGCTCTTGTAGTTACAATACCTATGTAATTCTCATCCTTTTTAATTACAAATACATCTGTAGATGTCTGACCTGAAAATGGCAACTCAAAAGATCCAGCAGCACTGTCATTAGGAGATACATCAAACTCTGCATTTGATACATTTGGTCTTGTCAATGTTACTTTCTGACCAGTTACAAAGGGATGATCGGGAAGATAAATTGCTCTCTCTGGTATAGAAACTTGAGTAATTGTTTCACCAACAACATAACTTGTTGTATATCCAACACCATCAGTTCCAACACCCACGGATTCAACACCATTAAAGAAAACAATATCATTTACTTTAGAGTCAAATTTATTGACTTTAACAGGAATTGTAAATCTATTATTGAGTATATCAACATTAGATCCAAAAGTATGTGCTACACCTGTATTTCTGAATACTCTTAGTATCTTATTAGTATTGTAAATATTGAGAACTTTAAGATTTTCAGTTGAATTACCTACACCGATTCTTATTGAACCACCTACTGAGACAGTGCTTGGTATTTTATTCACAAAAATGTCTTGTATCAATCCGTTTAAATTACCAACGGTCATTGATTTCCCTAATGAAACTGTATCAGTGCTTACTCCAATTGTGAATGAATCTGTTAAACCACTTATAGATGTGCTAAGTCCAGATATAAAAACTGAATCTTCATTATTAATTTCAAGAACTGGTAGATAATTTACTTGAACTTCATTGGAATTATTCCAAGTAAATATTGCATTATTAAATCTTGTTAGAGAAGTTTCAATATTTGATATTCCAATACCTACAATCTCTGAAACTTCAGCACTAAAACCTGAACCCTCTGTATCAGTATGATCAAATGATGTTAAATCTCCAACTTTGTAACCTGAACCACCATTTAAAATTTGTATATTATTAATACCGCCTTTTGTAACTGCCTCAACATTTGATATTTGTCTTATAGTTTCATTTGATTCTACAATAAAATCATTATCTGCAAATTCTTCACTAACATTATATGGTTTAGTATTTCTTCTTAAATTTGATTTATTAAAATCAAAATCATGATTCAATATTAAATTATCATTGATAAGAGGAGATCTATAAGTATCACCAACAAAATATGGATATAATCCTTCAATCTTGTTTGTAAAAGTGCTTAATCCTACTGTAGCAAAATATGCGTAGATACCATTAGGAAATTCTGGAGTTTTACAGAATCTACCGTTATGAATGTCCAAATCACCACTACCATCAAATATAAAGTCATTAACAAAAAATCCATCATTGAATCCAGTTGGACGATTAGTAACCTTTGCTAGATCCTTCTTATATGATGATGAAATAATTTTGAGTGCAGAGTTAATGTTATCGGGATCAGAATATCCAAATGGTCCATAGATTGGATTACCATCATAAGCCCAACCAATTATAGGAGAGTGATCTGTAATTTTATCAAATTCACCATTTGCTTTAATATCAAATGTTTCTTCAATATTCAATGCTGATGCCTGTGAATAACCATATACTGCAAAGGAAAGAGAATCTTCTCTTGAAGTAAGATTAATATCACCAAATCTCTCAGTGGTATTAACAGTAAGATTTCTTACTCTTGCACCAAATAAAGCATTTTTACCAGTCTCAATAACTCTAACTTCTGTTGATAAACTATCATACCCAATACCAGAATTGATAACTACAGTATCAATAAGAAAACCATTACTAATAACAGGTCTAATTATTGCTCCTATACCTTGACCTGTTGTTTCAATCACAATATCAGGTATTGAATTATACTGACTTCCTTGATTAGTAACTATTACATCCTCTATTTTTCCGTTACTTATTACTGCTCTTAATTCTGCATCCTTACCATTTTGTATTGATATGTTAGGTTGAATTTGATGATTAAGAATAGTAGAACCATAATCAGTTCCTTTTTCATACAAATAAGCACCTGTAAATGAACCTTTTACAATCGGAGTAAAGTTTATTGTGCCAGTAACAGTTGATCCATATGAAACTTCAACGTTTACCTTAATTTCAGGATATGTAAAAGTTTGATATCCAGTTCCAGTAGATCCTAAACCTACAAATTTACCTCTGTTAAAGTTACTTGTTACAGTAGCACCAATACCAGCATCAGATAATCTAAAGGAATCATCATCAATTTTAAAGACATAATAAGATGTAGTTGTAGATAAACCTTGTATTGCTTTTGGAGTTGTGCTCCCTAAACCAACTGTAGGAGAATATTCGACTATATCTCCATGTGAAAAACCATGATTAATATAATTGATAGTATTATAGGAAGTTGATATGCCAGCAGGATCCACTCTTAGTTTGCGGTGCTGATATCCAGAACCACCATTTATCACTCTTACTTTGAGTAATGTATTTTTTGTTTCAGTTCTAAATTTATGAATACCACTTGCAGCTGTGTCAGTTGCTAATCCAACAGTGTTGATACCTGCAATACCAGTTAAAGCATCAACTCTATTATTAAATATTCTGACAGTGGTTGGATTAACGACTCTTACAAAATAAGGATCTCCATCTGACAAAGTTCCTGTAATAGTATTAGATGAATCATAAGCATTTCCAATACCTATTGATGCATTCCCTTCATTTTTATAAAATATTTTTTGACCATTTTCTAAGTTATGTTGTGTCTTAAATGTAATTGTTTCATCATCTTTGTCGATACCACCATTAAAAAATATATCTCTACTATCAAATGATATCTCTCTAAATCTTGCTCCTAATACTGGTTCTAGTGAACAACCACTTCCATTACCACCTGTTAATGATATGTTTATTATTTCATCAATATCAAATTCTTGTGGGTCAACAAATATTTCTTTAACACTACCTGATAAAATTGGTTCTACTAATGCTGTTACTCCTGAACTTGATTCAACATTAATTACAGGTGGATTAATAATATCATATCCTTCACCTGAATTTAATACCTCTACATCCTTTAATGGTCCAAAGAAGATGTTATCATCTGATATTGGCGAATGAATTTGAACTCCATCAATTAAAATACCAACATCATTTACTGTATTATCATGATTAGATGTAACAAATAAATTTTGAGATAATGGTATTCTTCTTAAAATTTTATCACTATCAAGTTTTCGATTTGCATGTCTTTGTAATATGAAATTATGACTACCTACCGTTGTTGAACCAATACCTACTTGTATAGTGCTTGCAGATCCAATCTGACTTCTTGAATTATATAATGCAATTCTAGATATTTGAGAACCTGCGGATTCTGGTTGTGGATCAACATAATATACCCTTCCCGATGATAATCCAACAATCTGTTCACCGTCAGGTTGATATACTACAACATCACCTTGTATTAATTTTATATTTGTATTTGCAGGAGGATTAAATCGAATAAAACTATACAAGTTGTTTAATGGATTCAACCCATCAAATCGAGCAGAATTGCCAGCACCTATAAAAGATTCTTCAGTTACATTTGCAGTAATATCATAACTAGGCAAAGAGTTGGACGCTACATATCCATCAATATTTGAGTCATTGTAAACATTAAGAACATCAGAAATTAAAGTTTCATTACCTGCTTGTATCTCTACACCAGTGCTATTTGCTTTTTGGATTACCCTACGAATGTCATAATTTTCATTTGATTGAAACGGAATGGTAAGGTTTTGATTCTCTACATCAATAGTGTTTAATGTTGTGTCAATACTTTTAACATTAAATGATCCAATTATAACTTGCTCATTTCTTTTTAAGATTACAAACTCATCACCTACTTTTAATGAAGATTTATCAATTGGTGTTTTTAATGTATAAGGACCTTGTCCCTCAACTTGAAATCTTGAACTTGTATTATATTTCCAAGAATTTGCAAAAATCTCTTTATAATTTGCATTATTATTGTTTATTTTTTCACCAACATTTTTAACAAAGAGATTTTCTCCTTCATTTACTAGATTAATATCAGATTCAGTAACTAACTCAGATAGCACACCAGTGATTCTTAAATCTACTCTTTTTGATAAATTACCATTCTCATATCCAAAAATAGTTTCATTAGATCGAATATCATCAGATGTATTGATACCAACGTTTATTCCACTACATCCAAAGAATTGATTAATAGTCTTTGATGTATAGTCAATAATATTTGACCCACTTATAATAGTGCCAGTTGTTCCAAATCCAACAGTCGAATCAACAGAAATGACATTAGCATTTACTTGGGAATTAAAAAGTGCTTTAGTTTTGCCTGGTATTGTAAATATACCTTGAATTAAATCTCTATCATTAAATCCAACAAATAGTGATAATTTGTAATATGACTTACTATCTCTTGTGAATATTTCAACTTCTGATACAGAAGCACTTGTATTTAAGTCATTTGATTTGAATATTGTTTGACCCACTAAATTTTGTGGTTCACCAGAGGATACTACTTCAGCAACTATGACTTCTCTACGAATAAATTCAGAACTGGACGGTTTGATTAAATTATTCTCTAAATCTAATATTTTTGCTTCTACACCGTATAATACCTTGAATAAAATCCTGATTGATTCTTCAATACCTTTTGATTGATAAAATGATCTAGCAAATTTAACAAAGTTACCAACATCTAAATCAGATGTAAAATCATTATTTTCAAGACCTGGTAAAAAGGTTTTCTTTAATTTCTTATAAAACTCTTGAATGAATAGAACAGATAAATTTGTAACTGTATCTCCAGATTCATGATTTGATGATAATGTGTCCTCAAATGTTAATTTTTCTTTGTTGACATCTATTAAAGAAGAAGATACACCAACGCTATAACCTGTTATTCCACTAAAACCACGAATACAACCCGTAAAGGATGTAGATGTAATACCAGTATAAGTTATTATTTCATCATTAATTTTTAATAAACCATATTCGTCTGGAAAACCTTTCGTGCTAGGAACACTTATAGTTGTATCAGTTGTATTAACTGCAGATGAAATACTCGTTACACCTACTATAACTTCAGGAACTAAATTATCAACTTTCAGATATTGATCGAGATTATTAATTAAATCACTAGGACCACCTTGAAATTCCTGTGAAATGTAGTATTGTTTAAAAAATTCAACCGCATTAGGAAAATCAGCGAGTACAAACTCAGGTAACTGATTTTCAATAATCGTATTGACCTTTATTCTTTTGTCAAATTGTGGCATAAATTATTTCCTCTCTAAGACTCCATTTGAGTAACTTGAAGTAAAGTAATCTCTTGTAAATACAACACCTGAAACATCCTCTCCTGATGCAATTACGTCTCTCACCATATTTATGGAGCTATTAGAAGTGTTAAAACTGACAAATAAATCTTTTAATCCAACAACATCATTTGATTCAGGAAATGCCTGAACTTCAACTATATTGTTTTCTGATTGTGTTGATGCAAAATTAATCGTGTTTAGTAGGACTTCACCTTTTTTATAATCTACACCACCAGCATCTTTAACAAGCACAACTTGTTGATTTTTATTATTTTTAGCAACAACACTTATTTTTCCCTTAAAACTACCATCTAAGTTGCCTGATGCGTCTTTGTTTGGAACATCGGTTAAGTATGCTATTTGATTTGATCCTGTCAATGTAAATCCTGTGCTCTTTATATTAAATCCTGCAGGATTAATGTTAAATCGATTTCCAAAACACAATTCATACTGAGCAAATTGATTCAATAATGCCTTTAAGTCTCTTCTAATTATTACTTTTGTGATGTTTGATGTAATACCATCATCAACACGGTCAATTAATTGGTTTATTTTACTATATTTGAATCTTCCTCCAAATTTGTTTATTTCAACATTGTCGGCATACAACTTCAATGAGGATATAATAGATGATCTTAAATTATCTGGTGATGCCACCTGTGCTGGATTATAATATACAGTTGAATCAAGTTCCACATATAGTATCTTCAAGTCAACTATTTCAGAATTGATACCAGCAATAGCGTAACTCTTGAGTTTGTTTTTAATTTGTGTTTTATCAAAATCTGATACAAAAGTTCCATTTTTTGGTTTTATGCTAATCTGCACTTTTCCAAATTGTGGGGGATCTAACTCTTCACCTCCTATGACTGCAACTGACTCAGTTTGTGGATATATTTGAGAAATAATTGCTTCATAATCTCTTGGTGTAACTGCCCTGTATTGTGCTGAATAGAGTCTAGGAGCAAAATACTTAATAGACGACACATCTTCAACTTCAGAACCATTAGAAGCGTTACTGACAGTCGTTATGTTGATGTTGTCGATTGGCACAAAGAAGTCACCGCTATCTTTTACAAAAGTTCCTTGAAAACTGAAATTAGCAGGACCATTACCTTCGATTCCATCAGTAACAATGTAAGTTGCTGTTACTGTTTGACGATTTTCTAACTTTTTACCAAAAAAACCATCTCCGAATAATATTTCGTATTTTTCATCTTGAACCTCTTGCACCAAATAGATTTCAGATGTTTTATTCAGTGATAGTATATTATCAACTTGCGAATATTTACGACCAAGAGATGTTTCATCAGGAAGTGACACGTAAACTCTTAAACTTGAACTATCAATGTTTGGAGAATCAATGATAAATCTTTGATCTAAACTTGTGTCAACAAGATAGGTGCGACTTAAGTAAGTTCCCTCAAAAATTGTTATTTCATCATCAAACTGTGCAAAAGAATTGCCTCCGACCAACTTTACTCTTGAAGAGGTTATCTCATCGGGTATTGAAAATCTAAAGGTGGTGTTATCATTATTACCGACACATATTAAACCAGGTCTTAGTTTAATGAAGGCAGGAGTGGCAGAATTTGTTGGTCCTAAATTTATATCATCAATCTTAATCCTCGCTGTTGCAGCGGTTCTAGAGCGTGGTACATATCCAATGTTACGAGCAAGTGAAACAACATTCTCACGAACTGTAGCAGAGTCTAAAAAAGACTCATTAACGACTAGATTAGCGTTGAATGCATTAATATAGGTATTATAAGCAAGGGTATCAATTAAAACAGAAAAATTAGAACCCTCAAAATCAAAATCAGTGAAATTCGAGTTTGATCTTAAAAAATCTTTGATTTGTACTTTGATTTCATCAAAGTCTAAATTAGTAAATTGAAAAGCGGGCATATTATCTTGTTGGTTCTAAAATAAATGTGAATTCTTGAGGTGGAGTCTCTAAACCATCGATAGTAAAGATAACTTTTACTTCAAGTGCATTACGATCAGGTAGTCCATCAACCTCAATACCAATGTTATCTACTCTTGATTCATATCGTCTAATCGTAGATCTTATTTGATCTTCGATTATAGTAACTGTAGTAGATTGAAAGTTGTCAAAGAGTGAACTTCTTATATCTGTACCAAGTTTAGAGTCAAAAAACCTTTCAGAAGGTATTGTTTCAACCAAATTCCTAACTGATCTGGCAATTGCACGTTCATTTAGAATTACAGGAAGATCTTTTGTCACTGGATGAGGTGAAAAAGACAAACTTATATCCTTAAATCTTCTTGATGTGCGTTGAGTCGCCATTAAATGATACTTTTAGATTTATTTATACCCAATCACTAACGATTTAATAATCTAATTCGATGTTTTTTTGATTTTAATGCTTCAATCACATATTTTGCGATTATTTCTGGATCTTTATCCCCGCAAGTGTAAAAATCAGCAGTAAAACACCCTTTTTCAGGCCATGTATGAAGAGAAACATGACTTTCTGCCAGTGCAAAGAGGATTGTAACACCATGCGGAGTAAATTTATGGATTATAGTGTTTAATATTTTGCTTTTTGACTTAATTATACCATTGAAGAAAATATCCTTCATAAATTGATAATCATTTAAGGTATCAGAGTCAACATCATACACTTCAAGAAGCAAATGTTTGCCCATAGAGTGAAAAACTTTGTCAAAATCATCTTCGAGAACTTCTTCAAGGTAATTTTCGTCCCAATAATCGTAATATTTTGTTTTTGCAAGTTTTTTTCTTGCTTCTGTAAGATCTTCCTTCGGTTGACAGAGAACTAAGTTGTATTTTCCGTTATTTGTCTGCACACCATTGATAAAAGTTTTGGATTTTCGATGATCTGCAATGAATTTATGTGTTTTATAGACTCGATTATAGTCATCTACCATTGCATAGAGGAAATCTGAGTCATGATCGTCTTCAACAGCGTAAATTACAACGTCCCAACCAACTCTTGGACGCACTTTTCTTAATTCTTCTTCTAAAATGATAAATTTTGATGCTGATGCATAAGGACACACCGCAAAATTACCTAATTCTGGTCGAATTTCAGATAATTTAGTTATCCAATCTAAAATATACTTATTTTTCTTCTCGTTCATCAGGTGTAGTCCAGAAATAATCGTCACAATCTCCCAATCGACCCCAATTTACGTCATTTTCAACCTCAAAGATGCGTGTTGATACCTTAAAGTCAGGAGTTTTAACAGGATCAGGTGTCATTGAAGTATCAAAGATGCGACAACGGTTGTTTGGATAGAGACAATACTGCCCGTTACGAAGTTCAATCAAATTAAATGACTTATGTTCGTCAGGCATCTCACTTGTTGATGGATCAATCTGGTCAAAGTCACCATGATAGTTGTCTAAAGTGCAAATATACTGTCCTTTTTGATTGCCAAAGTGTCTTGTGCGACATTCCCACTCCATTGGAGCAACAAATTGCTTGACAATCACTGTAAAATCATAGTCCATACAGTTCCAAAACTGTAGATTCACCAAATCCATATCAGGATCTGGTTTCTCAGGTCGTGATAAAAAGGCAGAGATAGGTAATTTATCATACATTGCACCATATTCAGGTAGATAAGTCTCAAAATAGAAGGCACGACCTTGTATTGACTTGGCACATACCCAGATTCCCTCTACAAATTCACCATGTCCTGATTGAAAGTCAGTTAAATATTCTTTTCTTACCCATACCTTTTTGGTTGGAAGGTTTCCAATTAGTTTTGCCATGTCTCAAAGAAGTTAGAAATTTCGTATCCGTCTAATTTTTTCTTATATTCCGCCTCTTCACCCAAATAATAGTAATCATATCCCAATTTCTTATACATTGCAATTTCACTTTGATTTGCAATATGTCCCAGTCTCAGTTTTTTATTCTTATAATCCCATGCAAACTGATCTGCCCAAACACTATTTACACTCTTAAATTTATAAGCAAGAGTAAATGCTGCAAGTTCATTTCCATCATAGTAACCGATGATATCCGTATGAGGTAACTCAAACTCTTCAAGAAAGATTGGAACCACATCCGTAAACTTTTTATAGGTAACATACTTCCGATATATCTCAAGACATTTATGAAAAGCAGAACTATCAAGAATACGGTAGTTATGATACTCTTGATAGTTCGTGTCCTGAAGTCGTATTCGACAATACATTATTTGTGTTTTAAGTAAATTGAGGAACGATAGTCAGTAATTAAATACCGACAATATTCGTTCCCATTGTGATAAAAATCGTCAGACATATCAACGGGTATATTGCCACGTTGTCCATACTTATCGATTCTTTGAAGTCTTTTCATCCTTGTCCACGGTATCTCTTACGAGCCGAGTTACGAGAGGTCGCTGAGTATTTAGAGTGCTTTCCTCTTCCTTGTCGAGTCTTTTTCGGACGAGCATCACGATTATAAGATGCTCCGCTTAACATTCCCTTTGCCATTAATTTTCCTCCTTGATAGGTTCATAAGTAATTTGTTTGCTGATCTTCTCACCAGTAACGTATTGTTCGACAGCAAAATCTTCAAGACGATCAAGTAATTCACTCTCTGATAAATCCCAGAAAATGATCTTACCGTTGCGTAGAAGGTTGTAACGTGTCATTAAATGATTCTTGTTTTCTCGTGACCGACTCGAATTCTTGGATCGCACCAGATCTCGAATCCTGCTTCCTTTGCATCCAGACAGAATGATACGTCCTCACCGCACATATCTTGAACCTCTCCTGATTCAAATATCTGCATCTTTGGAGCAAACCAAGGATAAGGTAAACCTTCACTCTCGAATACTCCATTCTTAATCAGTAACCAACCAAAACCTGTATAGTCTACAGTAAATGGTTTCTTTCTCTTACTGATACTTTCAATGGTTTCATGATTCATCACACCACCATTGGTTCTGAAGTCATCTTCATCTAACCAGTGAGCAACGGAAGTTGTTTTTCCATCTTCGGTGCAATACCATCCAGCAACAATTTGCTTTTCCTTCGATTGATCCACAATTAACTTGTAACCTGCAAGTTTTGTAGCATCACTTCCATCCTTATTCTTTACGACTTCTCCCTTCTCATTCTTCATTGGTTCGAGCACTTCTTCCTTTGTAACAGCATCTGCTGGAATTGCATTCAGCACTAACTGATAGAACTTCTCTGTGTTGAATACAATATCTGAGTCAATCCAGACCTGATAATCATATTTGAGTTTACCATCCCAAGGTAACTGATTTGGTCCTCTTAATACATTCGCTCCAAGACATTTGCATCTTGCAAAGTTTACCATCGAAGAATAATCCTGAGATATCTGAATTGCTGCTCCGTTCTGCACTAGATCAAATGATAGTGATACAAAACTCTTCAGAAAATTATAAGATACTCCACGACCTGGTAAACAAAATACAAAAGTCTTTCCACGAACTAACTGTCTTGCTAAATTATAATCCCACTCAGGTGCTTTCTTTGCTACTGGTGACTTTGCTTTAACTGTAAATCCTTTCGCCATAATGTGTTGTAATTACATTCATATCATACTGTAATTTATACACTTTGTCAATCTATCTTTTTATTGCTTGGTTCGGCAAACAAGAAAGGTTTATAGGATATTAATAACTTCTGTTTTCTACCTGTTATCTTACTTACAGCATCAAAGGTAATATTAAATCTTACGTGACGACTCTTGAAGATTACTTTACCAAGTCGAAACTCTTCATTTCTTGGTTCAGTCATTTATCTGCTGTATATGAATACCACTATTATCTACATGCCATACTAATTCTGTATCCTCATACCAATCAAATTCATTGACCACCCATTCTGGCACTGTGATCTTGTATTCGTTTGTGACTGGATCTGTATTCAATGATACTTTAGAATCTTCGTATTTCTTCATAAGGGTCATATTTTTCACTTTTCCAGTATATAGTATATGCATACTTTCTCTCCAAATCCTGTGTGGGCATTTTTACACACGAAAAAATTTCTGTGCCCCCTGTGTAAACTCTTTGCGTTTTTCATAGAGAGGTCGATCTGGGTCGTTTATAGCTTAATGGTACCTTGCGTTTTTATATAAGGGGGACGGGCGACCCCCCCACTGCTCCTCACGCACGAAGAGGGTTAGAAGACCCTCTGTCCAAGTGCTGCGGGTCTGTCGCCATACTCACCAGCGTGGCGACCCCAAGCGTCTAAGGTTTCAGCGTATCCGTAAAGCATGGAAAGGTCTAAACAGATTTCGGTTGCTGACCAACTGTCAGTCTGTGTATCTGTTTCCTGTGCTTCGCCAAGTGTGTTATAAGCAGTAGTTGTAAACATATTCTTAAGGGGTGTTTGTTTGTTATGTACTTATTATAGTCTGGGGTTACGAATTACGCAACCCCTGAAATGTTAAGACTTTCTTAAGCGTAACGACCTGCGGGGTGTGGGTTATCA
>TARA_R100001480_G_scaffold10362_1_pt1 | contig 34590 bp, 20 predicted proteins | sample TARA_R100001480 | Tara Oceans TARA_R100001480 (sample SAMEA2622212) | marine metagenome | biome: marine biome (ENVO:00000447); feature: mesopelagic zone (ENVO:00000213) & marine oxygen minimum zone (ENVO:01000065); material: "saline water (ENVO:00002010), including plankton... | reverse complement strand
AATATCATCTTCATGTGGAATTGTATTACCATCAGCATCTTTCTTATGATGCTCTGCTAAAGAATCTCTCCAACGATAATGTGGTGTCTTATGAACCTTTGCCTCATATTCAACTTCTTCCTTACGACTGTTGCCCCAGTTTGCAGCACCAACTTTACGACACTTAACTAATGCACCTGATGCATATGCACTTGGCCAGACTGAATATCTTGACTTGACTTTATGATAGCAAGCATCTTTTTTACCACTACCCTTACCTTTTCTATCTTTTCCTTCAGACACAGTATCGTGACACTCACACTCACAATTATCACAACTCTCACCACACTTCTGACAACCTTCTTCTAATATTGCATCTCCTACAACAACACCATTCTCAGCAAACCATCCACGATTTACTTCGATTGCATATCTAATATTTCCATTTGGATATACTGGAATTGAACTTAATGGGTTTAATTGTTTAATACTTTCAATAATACCTTCTTCGTTTATAAACGCAATATCAAGAGGCATCATAGTATTCTTCATATGGAAAGAGTGTTGACCTGTTTCCTCAAATATAAAAAGCATTCCCCGATCCTGTTCCAGACTCTCACGGAACATCAGACCTAATCTAAATTCTCCATCATTTTGTGGAACTTCAAGTTGAAGTGGTAGTGAGATAAATTCTTCTTTCATTTTCTTTTTCTTAGGTTTGTCAGTTGCAACATATGTTGGTTTTGCAGCACCTGTTTTCTTTTGTTGATTTGGATCTGCTTTTTTCTTTCTTCTTGCTGCTGATTCTCTCTCTTTTTTAGTCATACTTTCATATTTACTTCGAGACACGCACTTTGGCACTCCCTCGCCTGGTTCATCACTTGCACAAGTTCCTCCTGTGCGAACATTAACCCAACCACCTTTTCCATCCTTAGACTTAGAACCACTGAACCATTTATGAAGTGAACCCTCTTTTACTTCATCTTTATTTGTCATATAATCTGCTGCAGTATCAAGATAATCAGCTGCTTTAGTTATCTTAGACTGCACCCATGCTTTAACCTCACCTTCACCTTTACCAACTTTCTTTTTAATTTTCTTAGCAGAAACCATAACATTATCAGTTTGACGACGAATCATTTCATGTTCGTGGTCGCCCTTATGAGATTTACCCTCATTCATTGCTTTTGTTTTCTTTTTCATTGAGTTGATAAACTTTCTATACACTGCTGCTTCAGCAGTCTTACCCATCACTCTTGCTCTTTGCTCCATAGCAATCGCTGCTTGAATTTTATGAGCATGTGATCGACTTGATTTCCTAATCTTTGCCACGCTCGCTTTCGCAGTAGCGACATTCTTGAAACCCAGTCCATGAATAGTTCCTTTAGGATCTTCATCTGTATATAAATCAGAATGTTTTTTTGACTTTGCAGGTTGTCCTTTTTTACGGGCAATGCGAGGATTTGATTCCTCAGTCATTTTTTTCTTTTTACCTGCACAGTGTGCTTTCTGACTGAACCCTTTTGGATTGTCACAATCAATCGATTTTTTGTATTTTGATGACCAACCTTCTTTTACAAGAAAACCGTCTTCACGAACCTTATACCCTTTGGGTATTGGTTTATACATCTTGTCCGTATTACAGTAGTAGTATCCTTTTTTAGGGGACTTTGTGCCCATTACAAACTATTCAGAGTTATTATTATTTAGTAATCCATCTTTTAACATCTTTGAGAGTTCACTAGTTGAACCTACAAATAATGCGTTATTTGTGACAGTGCTTTGTTTTTTAGGATTATCTTCATCTATCTCTTTAATTTTTTTCTGTAAATCCATTAACTTATCAGTGCTATCTGCAACACTTTTAATTAATTGACCAGCAACTTCATATGCTCTTGGACTTGCTGTTTCACCAGCAACTTCCATTATACCATTAATCGCCTCTTGACCTTTTTCTATCAAGGAATATAAATTACCTCTTGTATAATCATAATCTTTACTTACATCATCAGTAAGTTTCTGGATTTGATTTTTACGAGTTTCTTCCTTCGTAATAGCATCTACTTCAACAGCATCTGTGTTAAAAGTATCATTCAATGAGTCATATGAGTTTTTCATGATTAGATGTCCACACCCCTATTCGGAGCAAAATCTTTTGAGTCACCGAAGAACGTGCTTGTTTCAGTGAAACCGAAATCATCACCTGGTTCGATGAATGGTTCGTCTGCAGTATCTATAACATTATCTTCGTTATAATCCTTTTTCGCCTTTGGAACAACAGTATATCTCTGAACTCTCTTTGCTGTTTGTGTATTACTATCAGAGTAGTAATCCAACTGAACCTTACGAATAAGTCCCTCTGGAGTATCAGCAATATGACCAAACATAAAGGTTTTTGCAGTAAATGATAAAGTGTAAATTAATGCTCGTCGAGTAGAAAAATCACCTTCATAATCATCTTGTTGCTGAATACCATTCAACACCATCGGAACATCTCTTTTTTCGCCAATTGATTTTACTAAGTCTATTGAAAGAGTAAATGCTGGTTGAAAGAAAGGTAATATTTGCTCTAATATTTGTAATCCGTCATCTTGCAATTTAACTAAAATATTTAACTCAAATCCAAGATTGTATGGAACAGGCATAAACACCTTTTTCATTTGATTATTATTGACATCTTTTGCCTTAAAGGTTTGTGTTATACCTGCCTTCCTTGTAGAATCATAAGATATATTAGTAATCTCAAAAGACATTCTTGGTAATGTTATTTGAGTTGCTTTATTTAAGTCTGGTTGTTGCGTTATTCTTGCTAAAAACTTTTGTCTTGGACCATATGCAACTGGAACTTTAAGTTCTGATAATACATTTCCTGCTTGATCATCGTGACGAACGTGAATATCGTTAAACAGTGTGCCGAACGCAATAACCGTCTTTCTTATAATTTCGTGATAAAAATAATTTCCTAACATTAGTAGTTACCGAATGGGTTTGACTCTGTGAAATCGAGAATAGCATCTGCTTCGGTCTCAAATATGTCTCCTTCATTATATTTATCGGTGCTATCTTCCTTATCAAAGATGGCAACACTAAATAATGCCTCAGAAGTGAGACCTTTGATATCTTCACCAGGGAAGAATCCAGTAGTTGTGGTTCCAATACCAATATTTGCAATTGATAAAATACCAGTATCTTGATCCCATTTTTTGACTCTTGCTTGTGTTCCTGAACGCATACCCTGAACAATTTCATTAAATTGATAAGTTCCAATCCCACTGATTGTCTCTGGGTCTGCGATTGTGACTGTTGGTGATGATGTGTAACCCTTACCAGCATTCTGAACAAATATAGATGCAACTTCATTGAATCCAGATGTAGAGACTCTGATTGATGCAATTCCAACTGCCTTATCAGATGCAATACCTGCCTGTGGATTTGCAATCGTAACAACTGGAACTGTTCCAAAACCAACACCCTTATCAGACATAATAAATCTTACTACACCACTTGCTCCAGTTACGATTGAGCAAGTTGCTGCAGCTCCAACTCCTCCACCTCCAGAAATGGTAATTGTTGGAGAGACAGTATAACCTACACCTGCATTTGTTAATAATATTTTTTCAACTGATCTTACACCTGCTCTTTCTGTTGTAAAGGCAACGGCAGATGCATTATGTAAAATATTTCCACTGGGAGATGTACTAATTGCAACTGTTGGAGTTCCAGTAAATCCTGAACCATCGTTGTTTAGGAATATTTCACGAATATACCCACTACCTGTTACAGCACTCGCTGTTGCGGTTCTACCGACACCAACAAGTTGGAGTGTTGCTGTAAATCCTTCATCTTGAACCTGAGTATCGATAAGGTTAATCGTAGTATCAATAACCTCGTCCTCATACTCGAAGAGTTCACATTTAAGTTTATAGACATAATTCTTACCTAACTGATAGAATGGGTCTTCATGCTCAACAAATTTAATCTCAAATAATCTTGCACCCAAAGGAAAAAATACTAAATCACCCTCTCTTGGTCTTGTCGCAAGATCAATATCATCATCTGAGTTCATAAATGGAGCAATAAACTCCTCAAATCTTTCTCTTGATACAGTGAGTTCAATTTCATCTCTCAAACTCATACCAAACTTTGTTAGTACATCTCCAGCACCAGAGTATCCATCATATGAGTTAACATACATTTCAACAGAAAAGTTATCATCAAACTTTGATGCAGTAACCTCTTCAATAATTGTTGCTTTATTTACAAATTTACGTGGAATATAAGTTACTTCCTGTCCATAAAGTCTAAGTTGTTCATTGATTAAATCTTGAACTAATCTTTGCTCACCTTGCGATCCTTGCTGAAAATACGGATTTAATGCCATTATTCATCACCCGATAAAATCAAGAGGTGGCATTTCATAATCTTGTGACATTCTATCCCTCAATGCTTGTAATTCTCTTACACCCTCATCATATATTTCTCTACCATTGAGTTCAATTCCACCTGGTAATTTAGTTCCTCTAAATTTGATTAGGTTTTGTCCCCATTGTTTTTTAATTAATGCTGTAAAATATCTCTTGACAAATGGATCATTAAATATTTGCTCTGTATCTATCGCACGAAGGCAATCAATAACAATAAAGTTTCCAACTGTTTCTGCTCCCCAATCAATATCCAAATATAATCTATCCTGCCTCATATTAAATCTTATCTGCTTCTCTGTTGTTAACAAATGATCAATATCTTCAAGATATGTCTTTGTCATTGCATACTGCAACAGATTAACTGAATTAAAATAGTATAGATCATTCAAGAATAACTGATACTTTATACTAAACATTCCACCAGATATTGAACTGGAATCAAACTTAAATATTTTATGAACTCCTAAAATATTTTCTGGTACTGCCAAGAAATTGGATGTTTCATAAAAATTACTAGTAACAGTAACATTTGATGTCTGAATACCTGTTGTTGTAACTATACCAACACCATCAGTTCCCTTTGCTGTTCCTCTATCAATGTCTTCTTGAGTTATTTTATACTTTAGATATATTCTCTCCAAACCATCATAATGACGTTCTTGATATATTTGAATAGTATCATCTAATGCATCATGAAGTTGATCATCATCTATATTAATTTCTAATACAGGTGCTCCTAACTGACGCAATCCATAATTGATAAGTCTTCCTCTAGTATCTGGTTTCATTTGTCATCCTTAAGGTTTGCTAGTTCTTCTAGAAGTTCATTTTTCTCTTTCTCAAAATCATTTTTTAGAGTTTGTATTTTTGCCTCTAACAAGATATTTTGATTTAATGCAGATGCTAATTTAGAATTATATAAGTTGACGAGTATGTTAACGTCCACTTCACTGTTTTGTGGCATTTAGAAAGTTCCTCCGTCTAGGGTCGATGTCCAATGTGGTTTGTTAGTGTATGTAGTCGCTACACTAGAAGGTGCTGCAAGAGATGATGTTCCACCACTCTGACCTTCTCTGATAAGAGTATTGGATGAGTTAAATGTTCCTTCCACACCAACTAATGGTACTGAAGTTGCAGCATTAACTGCACTTTCAACTACACCAAATGCATCTGTACTATCTTGTTTAACGATATCACCTTGTGCAAGTGTGACGTTACCAGGCATTGTTAATACTACCTTTGTTATCGCAGTTAATATCTGCTTCGATGTAATAACAGGAGATGCAGGTGCATTTGTAGACCTCTGTAAACCTGTGCTATCAAACCAAGTGACACCACCTGAAGCAAAATCACCTGATTGATAGTAAAGACCTTTAATATCTAAGAAACCTTTGGTTCCAGAAACTACACTAGCAGTAATAGTTGCATCAGGAACATATGTCCATCTTCTACTATCATTAGCGTGTGTTCCGTGATTGGTTGCTCCTGCAGTGCTGGTTGCGATTGAACTGTCATCTAGTCCAAAGAAACCGTCCTTAGAGTTTGCTGTTCCTACACCGACATTATACTTAAATCCAAGTCCACGGTCAGTATTGGTATCTGTAGCATGAACAACTGTTATTTCAGTCTGTGTGCTGATACCAGCAATTGCTGTTCCTTGGAATGTAAGTGTCTTAGTTCCTGTGTTTATCGCAGTAACTGTGGTTATACCACTTGCTGAGAAACTTGCGTGTAAAAGAGTATCATTAACTGCAACACCAGTTACTTGGTCGATTACAACAGTTGAGTCACCAGAACTAACTGCTGTCATTACAGTTCTCTTACTGGTTGTATCACCAACGACCATAATTGGGTCGTTTACAGTTGTAGCAGTAGAGTTAACAGTTGTGGTTGTTCCATCAACCTGTAAGTTACCTTTGATGATAACATCACCCTCATTACTTAAACCATCTGGATATGGGTCAATGAATATCTTGTTATCAGAATTACCTAGTGATGAGATTACATTATCAGCAATTCTTATTTTACCTAAAAGAGAAGCAGTTCCTGATGATATTAAATTACCACCGACAGTTAGATTTTTCTCAATTCCAACACCACCTTCTACAATTAATCCACCCGTATCTTTTGAGGTTGACTGTGTTGCAACGTTAATTCTAACATCTGCACCAGCAAATGTTAGTTGGTCAGTTCCATTTTCGTCATACTCAATTGTTGCATCGGGAGTTGAAGTTCCGTCAGCACCACCACCAAAACCAATTTTAGTATCATCAGGAACCATTATGTCCCCAGAACCATTTGGATTAATGATAATATCACTATCGGTTGTCTCGGAGGAAAGAACATTACCGTTTAACTTAAGATCATCGACACTCCATTCATCTATTTTTCGGTTGCTATCCAGTATTGCTACTATACCACCATCACTATTCCTTGAATTGGTTACACCAGTTAAGTTACCTGGTGAGTGTTCCATCATTGAGGTATAGAAATGTCCCGCAACTGGATTGACGTTCGACCCGTCATCTCCTAAAAATACTCTGTCTTTATACTGGTTTACTCCACCGAAGCTACCGATACCAGTAACATACGCCATTTCACCCCAGTTCAAACTAGCAGGTTTGGCTGTACCCGATGATCGTTTGATTCTAATTATACTAGCCATTTAGAAACTTCCTCCGTTGATGTCTAAATTCTGTGCTGAACCTGGCGTTAATTCTAAGGTTGCATCAAATTTTTGAGTATCTCCATTAAAAACAAGAACCATACCACTTTGTAAGGTTCCAGAAACATTCACATCACTTAATTCTGTTATTGATAGAGTTGAGGCACCTGCCAGAGATGAAATCACTCTCGTAGCATTCTGTTGTCCTACTCTGACTTTTATATCTGCCATCTAAAATAAGCAATTCAGATCTAAAAAGTATTTATATTTACTATGATGTTATCTTTGAGGCAAGGTCATTTAATAAGGATTTTAGTTCATTAATCTCATTTTTCATGTCATCTAGTTGCTCTTGTTTACTTTTATTCCTATTTCTTAGAGCAATATAATTTTCATAAGCAACCGTATCTTGATTTACTATTGCGTTTGTATTTTCATCACGAAATAAGTCTTTATGACCTTCAACTGGTATCATTTTACTCATTACTTACCTAAATCTTTATCTATTTGTTTATTGATTGCTCTTTTATCTTTCATATTCTGGTTTTGCCTTTTCAATAATTCTCTAACAGTTTGTGCTGGACTCTTACCTCCTTCTTTCTTTCTGAATTCATCTGAAACAGAACTAATTCTTCCAGTTGAACTTGTTGATTCAACTTCTTTACCTGCACTTAAACCTTTTTTATACCTAAGACCTGCATCAACTAATGCATTCTTTATTTTTTCTCTTGTGCTTGGTTTTTCAGCATCTGACTCTGCCTTTTTCTTTAAATCTTCTCCTTCACCTTTTTGCTGTTGCTGTCTTAGTTTCTCAAAGTTACTTCCACCATTTTTTTTGCTAGCTTGATATAACGTTCCTACAGCACCAATACCTGTCATTAAAGCAGGAAGTATAAATTTACTTCCTCCCTTCAATGCTGCTAAAGCAGCTGCATTTTCCTGAAATTGGTTGAATGTTTTCATTATGCTAGTGCAATTGCTCTAAAGTCCTTAAACTTGATTTGTGATGACTCATTTGTTGAACTCATTACTATTTTAATTGTGAATGAATTAAATTGCTCTAAATTATCAGCAGTAAATTGATACTCTGAGAATATTCCTATTCGATTAGGAGATACAAAAGCATCCGATCTACCATCATTCTCAGCAACATTAATTATTTCATCACCAAATCCATCACCATTTGTATCTCTCAAGTTTACGAAACCAGGAAATGGTCTGTATGTTGAAGACACTTCAGTTGAGTCTGAACTGAATAAACGATAATATACTCTAAAGTCTGATTCAGGTTGCACACTTGCACCAACTAATACTTTAAGTGATGTTGCAGGTTGTTGTAAGTCAACTCTTTGAGAAACAAATACTGAACCATGAGGGTCATTTTTAAGTTGATTTGTGCGATCATCTGATGCATAATTAGCAAGACCAATAGGATTGTTTAATTTATTACGTCCAAGAATAAATATTGCATTCTTAGTATCCAATACTGGTGATAAGTTTGGATCTTGAGTGCTCATATTCACATTCAAGGTTAATGATTTATTTTTTGGAAGAGTTGCTAGTCTCGCATTTTCATTAATTTTAGATGCAACTAATCTTGGTGTTGGGAAGAATGTTGCTTGATTTAGAATCGCTGGCTCAAATCCTTGATCTACAAATGAATTTTCAACACCATCTGCACTTGTACCACTAATTGTTCTAAACGATGAATTAACCCTTGTTGTTCTACCTGGTGTAATACAATTAAATTGTGGTGTTGCATTACTAAATTGATGGTTTTGTGATACTCTCGCAACTTTACCACCAAATGCCTTTTCATTCTTGAAACATAATAATGAATTGCCAGTTCTTGTTGGAGCAAGATTGGAAGTATTAATTTCTAAGAAATAACTGTCAATAGTATCTTGATGTGATGATACTGTAAATGTTGTATTAATACCAACTAATGATATACCACTTGCTTCATAAGTTTGAATGTCTGCATTTTCGGGATGAGGTAAAGCAATTGTATTAAATTTACCCCTTGTTAATGTTAATGAACCAGTGCCAACAACATAAGATACAATCTCATCCTCAAATAATGCCTCACCTCTGTCAGTTGTAATACCATTATATGATACAAATGGAGTTGTGTTTGCAACAGAAACAGTTGTTCCCTCTGCAGTTACACTTGATGTTGTTTGTATAATCTGGGTATCAGGTTTAATATTTTTAACATCAACTTGATTTAATCCAGAGTGATGTGCGTGATTGAATTGAGTGACCTCAAATACATTACCAGTAAACTTCGCACCATTTACAGTAGAGTCACCATTTACAGCGACGTTTGTAGCAACAGTTCTAGTATTATTATTAGCACCATAATGAACCATTACTTCATTATTTGTAAATTTCTCACCCTGAACATCAGTTAGATATAAAGTATCAAATGTTGAGTTGATTGCTGTAACAACAAACTTCAATCCAGAACCTCTGGTATACTTAGAACTTGTAGTGTCAACTGTTAATACCTCACCAACTTGATAACCGTTACCTGCAGCATTAATGGCAATTGCGGTTACAACACCACCAGATACAGTTGGATTCACTGTCGCTCCAGTTCCACTTCCAGTTAATGAAACAACTGGTACAGCAGTTGTGTTACTGAATGCATATCCACCACCACCAGATACTACTTCTTCAGTGGAAATTGGTGCACCTTGTCCTTCAATAATACCTGTTACACTTTGATCTTCTAAATCAGCAGCTGCACCTGTACTTACTTTTCTTCCTATTGGGAATACAGCATCTGTTTTTGTTCCAGACCCATCAATAACAACTTTTAATTTTCGAGGTAAAGATTTAAGTGGATTATCAGGTAAAACTTGTGTATTTAAGTTTCCTGCTTCAATTGGAGTATTAAAGAATGTTGCAGTTCCTGAAGGTACAAATGATGCCTTACGTAACTTAAAGCATAAATCTTGGAATTGACTTGGAGTCCAAATTGTTCCATTCTGTGATTTAAATAAACTACCACCAAGATATTGTTTGGATACAATTACATTCTCAACATCAGGTAAGTTTGTTGATCTAACAGTTTTCTGACCCATTGTAGCAACCCACATCTCATATTTGTCAGATGCAGGAGATAAGAATACAATAGCATACTCTCTCTTTGGTTCAAGATAAACTGGAGATGGGAAACGAATTGTAGTTGGTACAGATGCGTCAGCAGATGTGTTGATTTGATTTGGATTTAATGCAACCTGAGAATAATCCTGTACAAGGAATCTAGTAGGAGTTCCAAGTTCAACATGCCTTAATTCAACAAATACTTTTGCACTTGGATCTTTTGATGCAAAGAATACATCAAATGAGGTTAAGAATGCACCAGTTTCATCAGTTGTAAATGTCTGGGAAAGTGGGTCTCTATCAGGTGCTTCAACCCATCTTCTATCAGTTCTAGTGGATGTGTTAGTAAAGTTAGTAAACTCGTTTGGTCGTTGTGGGGGTGCTGGTGGGTTTCTAAGGTCTACAGTTGATGTATCTTGGGTAACTATCGTTCCTGTTCCTGTAAACGTACCAGAAGCGTCACTGGCATGGTCTGTTGCACCAGGTATTGGTATAGAACCCTCTGATGCTGCAGTCACTCTCATTGTAATTGTTCCTGAACGGAATACATTTGGTGGTTGAGGAGTTTGGTTAGGATCTCTGAAGAAGAATGCACCAACTATATCACCCCAATTATCTGAAATAAGGTTTATATTTGTAACCGTAGCAATCGCTCCACTAGTTTCACCTATGATTGTCGCATTTCTTATAGCATATCCAAAATATTCTTCAAGATTTGCTAACGATGTAACATCAACATTTAATAATCTTGATGTTGCAGAGTAACTTGATGATGGTGCTGGTCTACTTCTATCATAAATATCAACTTCGTAATTTTCTTCTAGAACAGCAAGAGAACCAAGTCCTGAACCAATATCAGGTCTTTGACTATCACCAAATTTATGATTTGGTCTTTGCAGACGAACATATCCAATTTGCTCTCCATTTAATTCAATTCTTGCATTCTCAAAAATTGTAAATGTACCTGTGACCATTTCAATTTCAACAAGTTTAGGTACGATATCTGGAACTGCACTATCAAGATACTGGAAATGACGAGTAAGTGGTTTTAATCCATTAACTGAGAAATAAACATTTCTTGATCTCATAAACGGATCTGCTTCACTTGTTACTTTAACGTCTTCAATATACTTGAATTCTCTTGAAGGTCCTTCTAATACATTGGTAAATGCAATTTCCCTATCAATATTAACTGTTGTAGTAGCGGTAAATCCAACCCAACCTGAGTCATCACGACTTCTTCTTGTGTCAAATTGTTGAACATCAGTTGTTGAAGTGATATTCTCATTAACAATATTTGATTGCTCTACCCATCTTGCACCTGTTGACTCAATTCTTTCATCATCAAGATAGATTGTTCGTGACCAGTTATCTGATGGTGGATCAAGAACAATTCCACCAGCAAAGGTAATTACATTGAATGGGTTAATATTTTCTACTTCAGTTGCTTGAGGTTGATTTAACCAATCTACTTCAGTATATGCAAGTGTAATTATATCACCTGTTTTCTGACAATTAGTATCAAGTAGTTGTAAATTAGAATTTAAATCAGCAGTTGCTACAGCAATCTGTGGGTTAAGTGCTAATTCTGCTCTTAAAGACCAGAAATCAACAGCATTACACATCTCTCTTTTTCTTATGTCAACATCAATTCTTGAACCTGTTTCTGGAGTAAAATCAATAAATCTTCTATCTTTGAAGTTATTAACTGCAAAACCACTCTTAAATCGATCTAAACCGTCACCATCTCTTACTTGGAATGATTTTGTATCTAACTCAAGGGCATTTAATGTTGTTAAAGTTTCAAGATTATCAATTCTCTTTTCAAGAGCACCGATATCTCTCATCGTAAATCTTCGATTATCTTGTAACTTAATAGATGGTTGTCTTACAGGATCATAAAGATATGGTGGTAAAGAAATCTGAGCAATCTCCATAGAATCACCAAGTTCAGTTGGTGGAGCAGGATTTTCAGCAGACTCACCCTTAATAAGTTTTACTTCCTCAAATTGGTTTATAACCAATTTATCAATACGTGGTAGATAGAAATTGAATCCTAATATAGAACTCTCATTAGGTGTAATTATGAATGGATTATTTGCAACAAATGTACGATTTATTAATGAGAATGGACTACCAACTCCTCCAGCTACAGTGTAATTTGCAACTCTTGGTCTGAAATCTAATATGTCAGTGACACGATTACGATCAACTGATATTATATCATCTGTAAATCTCTCTTTCGTATATGAACTAGCTGTAAATAAATCACCTGTAACATCCCCAGATACCTGATATTGATCATACACAACTAATAATTTTCTTGATGGAATTGCAGATTTTGCTTTTCTAACAATTCTTGACAGTCCGCAATATTCTTTAGTATGACCTGAATTTAATATGAAATTATTTGTTCTATCAACAAAATTACCTGTATCAATTCCTTGTAAAATTGATTGTATTGCTGACTCATCAAACTTTACTTTCTCACCAACAATAAATGAATTACCATTTAAGTAAACAATTTCAACATCGTTTGCATTACGATTGACTACTTGACCAATTGCACGACTTTCTTGACCAATTACTTTTTCACCTTTTATTGAATCTGTGTTTAGATTTAATCCACCAACAAATTTTAATTTATCAAAAGTAGGTGAATTATCAGTTTTTGATTCATATATTGCAATTACTTTATTAACATCAGGTACATTAAGTGAGATTTCTTCATCTTCAACTCTCAATCCATAGTTTGAACTCGTTGTTAATCCACTTAAAGTATTGAATTTAGATGTTCTTGTAATCTGTACTTGCTCACTTCTAATATAATCTTTTGCCTTACTTGTAATACCAATTTTCTTTAATGTGACATTAACAGTTGCGTTTCCACTTGATTTTGATAAACCGTTAAATGCAATATTATTACCACCATTTGTAATGACTACTTGATCTGAAGTTAGTGGTTCAGTTGTACCATCACTGTATTGAATTGAATATTTTTCTGCATCAAATGGTTCAAAGAATGCACTTGTAATTCCTGCAGATGCATTTAATGCATCAGAAGATGCTAAAGTTATAGTAGAACTACTAATTGCTTTATTTAATATTTGTTTGCCGATTATTAAATTTGAGTTGGATGTATCAACATCAGCAATATTTTTTCTTGGTAACGGTGCAAATATACCTGAATTAGTCGAAATTCTAGGAACTTTAACCCTAAAGGAATTGCTTGTTGATATACCTGCTGCTTTAATGGCACCATTATTAACACCAGAAACGGTAGTTGTTGCAGATAAAGTCAAAGTTGCTCCATCAGCGGATATTGCACTTACTCTGTTTACCGTTTCATCTGCATCTGTACTAAATTGATATGCAATAAGAGCATCTGTATTAATACCAATCTGTCCAGAAAATCTACGACTTGGAACATTTGCAGTGTTTGTTCCTGATCCACCTAAGACATTAAGTTGATCTGTTAGAGAAAAATTAGGTAATACTTTATCATATAAAACTGCATCAGCAAGAAAATCTGATACCAGTGCAGGTGAACCAAGGATTGTAGAGACATCTTGTGAAACACTTTTGATGTCATCAACAGTATATTTGTTTATTTTTGTGATTGAAAAATTAGGTGAACCTTGTCCCTCATTGATTATAATTTCTTCACCATTTATAAAATCACCAGTGGTTTCAGCGACAATCATTTCTTTTGCATGTGTCGAACCAGCATTTTCAAATAAGAAACCTACAGTACCACTTGTCTTACCTCTAACTCTTGAACCACCAATTTGTCTAGTTGGTTCAAGTGTTCCTGCAACCTGTAGAATAGTAAATGTCTGGATATCATACAAATGTAAATCAAACTGAGTTGTAGCACCACTGTATACTCCATCTGTTGCACCGTAAGAATACACTCTTGCTTGACCTATTTGTATACCACCTCCACTTAATGTTGACCCATCTCTTCTACGATTGAAAAGTTTAATTGTGTTTGTATTATCACCACCAACACTTACAAATGGTGAACCAAAGACATTATTTACTTTAAGAACACTACCCATGTTAAATGGAATAGATGCTGCATTTACTTTCTTTACATCTCTTGGTTTTTCAATATCTAATACAGTTGTTCCTGGTAAATAAACATCAAATCCTCTTACATATGCACGACCTGGTGATAATTTAACGCACATTAAATCATCAGTTGGTTTATTTCCCTCGTCTGTTACTTGATTTTCAGTATATAATCCTCTACTATCAATTTCATTATTCAATGAATTTTGGATATTTACACGGAAAGGAACTACAGAGTAATCACCAGATTCATCAAATGTTCTCTTCGCAAAATACTTTTTAATCTCAGAATATACTGACATATTCTGTAATTTTTTAGTTTCTCCTTCTCTTACCCTAAAAAGTTCAACAAAATTCGTATCATTAAAATCTTGAAGTGATTTTTTCGCTAATTTACAAGTTATCTTAAATCTATCAGCACCAGGTGCAGCAAAGTTAGTAAATCCTTTTGCATTGTCATACAATTTAGAGTTATCGTTTGCATTTACAACCTCTTCAATTACCTCAAATCCAACTCTGTATGATGGTTGATTATTATATGGATCTAATACTATTAATGAAGTAGGAACATCAACAAATATACCTCTTAAGAAGTAAACACCTTTGTTTACACCAAAAGCAGAACCAGTTGCTGCAGCATTTTCAGGAGTAAGTGTTAATACAGTTTCATCAATACTTAAAGTTGTATTGCCATATGTTAATGGTTCTTCAAGTATTAAAACTTCTCCATCGGGAAAAGCAACACTCTCATTATCTGTTCCAGACTGATTATACTTTAAGAAAACAGTTATTTCATCTACACCTTCTGCTGGAGGTAATATAAAATTCTTGATAGTTGCCACAATACCAGAATTTTGCCCTCTAACTCTAGTTCCTTTACCATTATTGTTAGATATAATATCACTTAGATAAATCGATACATCAATACCAAGATGTGTCGCATTAATTTTCGCAGAATAGTAGGATTTGTCAAACTCAATGCCACCAGGAATGACCATCGAACCTTCTTTGAAGATATGTTTTCCAAAGTTTTCAACTTGATTTTGTAATATAGATTGTAATCCCGTTAATTCTCTTGCCTGAACTGGAAGACCAGGCTTGAAAAGGACTTTGTAAAAATTATCATCCTTACTGAAATCATCATAGTAAGGACTTATATTTAAATTCGTTTTTTGTGGCATTTTAGAATTCTAGTATGATTTTAATGTCTTCCTTTTGTCGAGAGTTTCTGACAATCAACGGTCTATTATCTAAGTAAATTGTTTCACCTGACCCTTTATTTATCTCTGAGTTAGATAACCCTGAAATAAAGTTTGTTCCTAAATTGATAAGTTTGTTACCTGTAGGATTAGTTGTAATACCAGAGAATGACTGTGATATTGCACCTGAGAAAGATGATTCCTTTCCTTCAATATTATTTGCACCTGTGGTGGACTCAAATTGATAAATTCTACCAGAAGTAGAAATACCAGCATAATCTGTTTGGTCAAATGTCGTTCTATTAAAGTTTAATGAACGATCTCTAAAATACTTCAATACTTTGGTTTCAGTATCATAAGATGCAATATATGCAGTTGCTACTCTTCCTACATTGGGTGAGACTGTAAGCACCTGCTTTATTTCTTCTCCAACTATCGGAACACCAGTAATGGTGTTAAATTTAACTGCCTGTAATGATGAGTAAGTATTATCAGTATATGTTACTGAAGTTCCTACCTTAGTTGGATTTTTAACAATACCAACTTGTGCAAATTTAGTATCAATTGGAAAATCTTTAGTAGAATCATCAAAACGTGCATAAACAATACATCTATCAGTTCCTAATTCAGTATATAAATCATGACCATGACCCAATGATGGTGGAATGATGGGAATTAATTTTGCACGACCAGTTGATGTAGATACACCGCTATTCAATGTTCCTAAATCAACAACACCATAACTATATCCTTTACCACCAGCACTTACAATAACATCAGTTATTGTGCCGTTTACAACATCAACTCTTGCTTTTGCCCCTTCACCATCTCCAATTATATCAACTTCCTGACTCAAACCATTTGCATATCCATTTCCAGCATTTTCAATAAAGACATGTTTGATTTGATTTAAGTTAACATCAGAATTACCATTCTCTCTTACTGATCTGATTTGAGAATCAGTGCTTGTGTTCCAACCATTTGGGACAGTAATGAATTCAGTTGAATCAAATTTAATAATATCACTAGGTGAAACAGTGAAAAGATACTTCCAAACATATCCATCACCACTATTACCTGCCTTTGATGGTTCCAAATCGGTAAATGTTGGTTCATCCTGTGAGACATTCCCAAGCGGGTTTGCTCCTGTTGATCCATTATCAATACAAACGTAAACCTTAAAGTCGGAATTGAGAACGTAGTAGTTTGCATCATATAACCTATTTGCCTTTGTTAGGGGACTTGGGTTTTCAACACTATAATCATCTCTATAAATCTCATATCTATTTCCTGCAACCCAATCAACTCTCCTTATAATTCTTCTAATATTAGCAGATGATACTTTTTTACCATACATCATCGTATCACCAGTATGGGCACGATATGAAAAACTATCTGTGGGTGCTGGAGTTGTTGAATTCCAATCAGAAGACCTTCCATACCCAACCAAAGTGTTAGTTCCAGTAGGGTTAGCTAGACCTATGAACACATAATATGAATTATTTGTGTTTTCTACTGATTCTACGAAATTGTTTGCGTTCAGAATTCTAAATTGATCAGTTATAATTGCTGACATTGTTATCTAAACTTTTCTTTTTATTTATAGTGGTAATTTAATCAAAGTCCAAATACTCTAATCGCACCTGATGATCTTAAACCTCTGAGTGATTCAGATGTATAATTCTTACGTTGTATTGTTGGGAAGGTTGACATCCCCACATTTACAGTAAATCCAGTAACACCAATGGATATTGGGTTTGCATTTCTTGTAGCATTAAACAATCTTCCCCAAGTAATTCTACCTAATGAAGTTGTCAAACCAACACCACCAGCAGCAGTTGGATTGTGGAAACCAGTAATTGCAATACCAGTTACTGATGAACTGCTGTTTGTATGAACATTACAAACAATTTCACCTGTTGGACCAACAGATGACACCGAGTGAACCTTGTAAATGTTATCTACAAATGTAGTTCCTACTCCTACAACAGATGAATCTTGACTATCAACAGATGTCACTCCATTTCCAACAGTTGTATCCTTAATTAATACTGGATATCCAGCAAGTAATGTATTTGCTGTCTTATCTGCCCTAAAGAAGAACTTAAGAGCTAATGGATGACCACCTGTTCCAGTTGTAGTGGTAATACCAGTTATTATACCAGTGAAACCTTCTACATTACTAATTGAAGTTACTTTCTCTGTTTTATACTCAGGTAGACTTACAATTACTTGTGGTGGTGTTAGATTAGAGTATCCTAGACCTGCATTTGTAATTGTTGTTGAAGTTATAGTTCCATTAGTAATTGTAGCAGTTGCTGTTGCTGTAGTTCCAATACCAACTCCGATTACTGGAGGTGCACTTATTTTAATAGTTGCTGTTGCATATCCAGTTCCAGCATTTGTTATATTCAATGATGTAATTTTACCAGCACTTGATACAATCGCTGTTGCTGCTGCACCTGTATTAACTTCACCTGATGTTACAAGAGCATCAACTGAATTATAAGTTAAATTATAATCACCTGCTGATTCATCTGGTAGAGATGCTGATAAATGATTACCTTTCTCATAGAAGAATACTTCAGCATCATCTACAAATATTCCATTTGTGCTTCCTTCACCTGATGATGTTGTGAAATCACCAATAATTTTAGATGTAGGATAAACTTGTGGTTCAAGTATTTCTCTTGATTTAGAAATTTTTCTACCACCAAGAATGACATCAACTTTTTGTTTTGTCCATCTAACTGGTTTATCATTATTCTCATCAATACCTCTACCACCGTAAATATCTGTTTCAAGTAACTTAGCACCAAGTATCTCCTTGATTGTTCTCTCAAACTGCTGTGTAGTTGTAATTCCAATCGGATGCTTGAATAATTTTAATTCATCACCAATCTTAATTGTTTCTTGAGTATCAACTATATCAACATCAATACCATCCTGTCCCTTATAGAAGAAGATGTCAACTTTTGCTTCTGATTTAGGTGCTTCCTCAAAGTCAAATGTTGTTCCACCATCAAAGGTGTATGATTCATTAGGTTTCTGTAGAACACCGTTTACAAATACAAGTAAGACTGCATTCAAGTCAATTAACTGAGATGATGAGTTTGATACATCCTTCTCAAAACTTAAGAGTTGACCATTAAAGAATAATGGGAATCTCTTTCTTGAACCATTTTGTAAGTTCTGAATACTATCAATAAAGTCTAATTCACCAAACTGCCAAGAGGAGAAACTATCATTAAAGATGTCTATAACCTCTAACTCAAATTGTTGTATTGGTGATGATAAATGTGATGCAGTCACAAGTCCAACTGGTGTGAATTTATCACCAACCTTGAATGAATGACCAGGTCTTGCTATCTTAAACTTAGATATCTCAAAGGTAGTAGATCCAATACCTACAGTTGTAAGTGCTGCTCCAACTTCTACATCTAATAGTAAGTTAGAACCTGTATCAGTTGTTGCTCCAACTCCTACTCTTGATACACCGATTATAGGTATATTATCATAATTTGGTTCAGGAATAATAATTTCTGGGTTGACATAACTTGTTCCAGCAGAAACAATATTAAATGCAAGTGTTCCACCAGCACCCACAGTTGCAGTTACAACAGCACCACTACCTGCACCACCACCAACTCCAACTTGAAGAGTAATGGTATCATCAGTTTTAGCAATAATAGAAGTCTGAATACCAGCAATAGGATCAGAGTTGGGGAAACTAGTCTTAGAAATCGCTCTTGGATATGGGTGATTAGAGAAGAAGTTATCTTTAGAGCACTTGAATACTAATCCACCAGTATCAATACCAACAGTATCACTTGTAGTTAAACCGTGATTTGGTATTGTAAGAACAAGAGTTCCTGTATGTGATGTATAAACAGCGTTTGTTGCAGTAAATGAGTTTGCACTAGAGGCAGCAAAACTTCCCTTACGGATTGAACCAATACCAGCACTTACAAATCTATGAACATATGCTTGATCAGTAACACCAATCGCAACTGAACCACCACGATATCCAGAACCAAATGTTAAATCCTCAAAGAACTCAAATGCATTACCACCACGAAGATATGAATGTGGTATCGTGCTTGCTCCTGCTTGAACCTCAAATGTTCTGTCAGACACTATACCAACTACAAATAATCCTCTTTCGTGGTCTTGGAAGAATGAAGTTGTGATACCTGAACCAGCAGGACAAGTAAATTCTAAATCTTTTAATTTAACTTGATTAGGTCTTTCAAGAGCAAATCCGTGAACTTTATTAGTAGTAACAGTAATAATACCTGTGATATTATCATACGTAGCAGTCTGAACACCAATATTAAATCCAGATGATGTGCCAATACCAACAATACTTGTTAATCCACCAGCAGCATTCTTTCTTGCAATTACCTTTGCACCTTGTAATGGTGCATATCCGAGACCAGGTGTTGAACCTAATGAAACAATTAAACCACCTCTTGGAACTTGATTCTGATTGATATCAAATTCAGATATGATAAAGTCACCATTTGTTGAAGTGATTCCAGTGAATTCAACTGTTGATATACCAGCAGTTGAATCCGAGATAAATTCGTAAGTATTTCCAGTGTTATTTGTTGTCTTTGGAGTTTGGAATATTCCATTGATGAATAGAACACCATTACCAACACCAATACCAGATGAAGTGTTCGCTCCACCAACCCTTAGTGAATAAGTTTTACCAATACCAGTAAATCCATCAGATATATCATCAAAAATCATATTAGTGGTATAATCACTTCTCAAGAATGTTCTACCACTATAATCTGCCTTTACGAACGGTAGATTAGTTTCATCTCTTCTTGATCTAGTGTCGCCTTTTGGTGGTTCTGCAAAGAAGATTGTGCTATCTACAATATTGAATGAACCTCTATGAACCCTCGCAGTATCGTTTGCAGAGTGAGTAGTCGCTGCAATACCTAATTGTCCTCTTTCCACTTTAACTGATGGTAGAGTGGCAATACCAAGTGCTACATCAGTAGCATCGTTTATAATACCTGTTGGTGTGCTGGAGAATCCTACTTCAGTTACTTTTACGTATTCATCATTGATTTTTAAGAAGTCAGATGCTCTAACTGAATTGATTCCACTTAATACGAACTGAGTAAGTCCAATTGCAACGTTTGAGTCTAATGTATGAGAGATTGATGTAAAGTTTATAGGAGTCTGGACAACACCATCAAGACCAATAATTGATTTTGTCAATTGTTTTGTCATTGACAATTTGTGTAAATTACCAGCACCTGTTCCTGTAAATGTTACAGCAGCACCTGTTGCTACGTATTCAGGTCTTGTAAACAACTGGAATCTGTTTTCATCCAGAACTTTAGCAAATACAGTGCTTGGTAATATTGTAGTAACGATACCAGCAGTATTTGCAGTTGAACCGATTGAAACAGCAGAAGCAGCAACCCCAACAAATGTAGATGTAGGTGTATAAGTTAATTCTTCATTTGTATTGAAGAAATGACTTGGTATCGTGAATATACCTGTAGATGTGCTTAGAATGCCAGTATTAGTTGGATTAAATGTCTTAGTGAAGATTGGAATACCATCGTGCTTCAGATCAAAACTTAATTTGTCAGCTCTTTGTCCACCTGAACCATCATATGTTGTAAGGAATAATTTTTGTGATACTGTTCCGTATGATAAATCTGGTGGTTCATTTGCAAAATCACTTAGAGTATAGAATATCTGATTAAATGATTGAACTTCAATTAAGGAATCAAATTCAGCATCTGGATAAAATCTTAGATTAATATTATTTCCACTAAATTCACCACCAAATGTTCCAATACCTGTGGTAGATCCTAGTGATACAAATGGATATTGAACTGTTAATACGTCATCAACATCTCTTATTGATACAATTTGATGAACTGCTGATGTTTCTCCACAGGATACTCTTACAAGAGATTTAACTGATGAATCAATAGTTTTATTAATAGTTGCATATGTAATTGTGCTTGCGGTTCCAGTAACATATCCAGATTCTAATCTAGCACTTCTCTCTGCCCCTTCAGGTTGACCAGCAACTGCAAAACGATGTGTTCCGATTCCAGCAGTGGTTGTTCCTAATCCTACAATGTTTGCTCTTACATCAAGAACATTTACTCTATCATTCTCACATTGTAATTTGATTAAATCATTCTCAAATCTTGCTGTTACAATACCAACAGAACTCTTACTAAAACCAGATTGTGTATCAATATATGATTCTGTGATAGTGACATTCGTTCCATCAAAGTCAACTAATATCTCATTATAATTGATTTCTTTAGTTGAACTATCTTGAACAAATACAGTTGCATAGAAAGCATTAAAATCATTTTTAGAGAATTGTGCAATGGTTCCTGTGCTTACACCAACAGTTGTGCTTGCAATACCTGTATTAACACCTGTTAAGTCAACACTACCGATTACATTTGTTCCAATACCTGCTAAATCTGTATTAAAATCAACCTTTAATATTTTAATATCATGATCTTTGGTAAATTTTTCTGTAGGAGTAAACAATAAATTCTTTTCACCTGTTTTAAGAATTTCTGAATCAAAGTCGCCAAGTTTTAATGTTGTAAAATCTTGTGTTTTTTCAAGAATGTATGCATTATTTTCATCAGTTAAAGTAATTAATTCAGTGAACTGAGTATCAAATGTATCAGGATCAATTATCTGAACAAGATAATTTCCAAAATCTTCTGTTAGTTCTTCAATTATAGTATTTGTTGCATCAAATCCTTCACTTGAGAATGTTTGACTTATATCATCGTGAATAAGAACTCTATTTGTTTTACATCTAGTAAAGTCACTTAATGATCTATTTTTGATAGTTAAGAACTTAGAACCATTAGGTCGAGTATCAAAATCTCTAGCGAAGTCAAAATTATTAATCGCATCAACTCTCTGCTTTTCCTCCAAACCAACAACATTGCCAACATCAAGAACAATAGTTTGACTTGTGTTTCTAACTGTTCCAACTCCAACAGAAATGTTTGAATCTACTGATGTATCAGAGAAGTTTTTAAGACCTGATGGATGAACTAAACGATTGACAGGATTGACAAATTTTTCCCACTCAATAGAACTCTTAATTGTATATGAAAGATTTTGATAGTAATCATTGTCAGGTATGACTTGATAATCTTCATTTAATTTACCGATATCGTCTAACCAACCATATTCTTGTCTATTTGAGAAATCAACATTGAATTTTGCTTGATTATTAACTAAAGAAGATATTTCTGCAGATACACCACTTAGTTCCCCTTTGACTCGATCACCTTTTTTAATCTTTGTCTTTCCATCAATCTTAATATAATCACTTCTTACCTCTTGTATTGTTAAATCAGTTTTAACATCATCAATTAAGAGAGATTCTTTAATCTCAAATACACCTCTAGTCTGTATTGGTTTTATAACAGGATATTTTGTTTTATTAATAAGATTAGCATAACCTGATTGGAATGTTTTTGCGATACCAGCATTTGTTGTAACACCTGCTAAACTAAACTTGACAACACTTTGAGTTCCTGCAATATAGTCATCAACATTAAAGAATTGATAATTATAGTTTTCAGAGTTGTATCCATCTCCAGTTACAGTTGTATTTGTTGATATTCCACCTTGTGTAGCACCTACACCAGTTTCTCCATCTCTCTGAATACCTTCAACAAATATTTCATCTCCTATCTTGAATGGTTGAATATCAAATCCATTGATTGGTGTTTCTAGGAAACAGGTTACAACTCCAGAATTACTGGTTTGGAGTGAATTAATTCCAACACCATTTGAGTTATTAATTGCAATAATTTTATGAACCACTGAATCTAATCCAGATACAGGTGCTAATACATCAACTTGTGATATTGTTTGATTTGGAGCTACTGCTTGTAGAGATACATTATCAACAATAGTATTTGATACTGGATTGAATACTATTAAATTAGGTGCACTGATATATTCTGCACCACCATCAACAACCTCAACTTTATTAATAACATCTAAATTATTAATATTAAGCACAGGAGAAACAAATGCTTCAGGACTTAATGTTTTATCGGATGAATATTCATATCCAAAATCAATAATTCTTACTTTTTTAATTCTACCGATTGATTTTGATGTAGCAATTATATTTGCATCGGAACCATCTGTACTCTTAACTGTATTAAATTGTGGTAATTTTTTATAATTGAAACCTGGTGAGATAATCTTAAATCCTTTAATAGAACCGTGAACATTTTTTGACTTTGTAGAGTATTCTAATTTTTCACAATCAGAACTAAAGTATGTTAAGAACTCAGGAAGTTTAGGTGATATATCAAACTTATCGTTTGTAACATTAAAAATCTTATACTCGCCATTATAAGCACTATCAATAAATCTTATTTCTGAATAATCTGTAACCTGAGTATCAGCAGTGCTAATAAATCCACCCTTAGTTAATCCATAATACAATGAACCAGGTGTAGATGCTGAGAATTGCACTGATAATTCAGAACCTGATAACCCAATGGTTCCTGCAGTACCTACGTTAAAGGTATTACTATCTTGAGAACTTAAATATTCATTTGTCAGTTCCTTATCGTAGAATAACTTAAAGTCAAAGTCTGCTAAAGTAGTGCTTGATAATCCAAAAGTAAGTTTAGAATTTTTAACAACATCAATTCTTGGATTAATTAATGCAATAGATTGGTTTGCACCACCAGTATTTGCTGTAATTGAAACAGTTTTTACTGGATTTGAGTTTATATCAGTTAGTGTTTCTGCTAATTGGAATCTTCTATCACTTATTTTATTAATAAAGAATGTTCCTGTTCCAATTCCTGTTGCATTTCCATCGTATAATACCTTATCTCCTGTCTCAAAACCGTGTCCAGCAATATCAATTTGATTAGTCTCAACGTCTGATGCAGCAAATGTAAGAGGATTGATAGTCAAAACCTCAAACTCTGGATTGTAATTAACAGAAATTGGTGCAGTTGTTCCAATACCTACTGCTAAGTTGGGGACAACATTCATTTTTATGATGTCACCATTTAATAAATTATGAGTTGTTGTCTCTGCTACTGCTACATTTGTCTGAACTGATGTAATAATTTTACTAATATCACCAGTGATTTGTTCTTTTGTAGACTCAAAATTGTAAAGACCTGAAGAAATACCTGAATTTGTTCCCTTTGAGAAGAAGAATAATCCCTCACTTGTATTACCGATACTTGCTCTGGTTGTAACTAAACCAACATAATTTACACCTTTGTTAATTATGAATACTTCAGTTGTATTTTGACCTGTAAATGGTAACTTAAATGTGTTAACCACTTCTGTTGGACCTACATCAAACCTTAATGCACCATTTCTCTTATTAAGATTTACTTTTTGTCCTGTCTTAAATGGGTGATTAGGTATATGAATTGTTCGAGTTGGTATTGATAAACTACTCTTAGTCTCTCCAATAACCTGCTCAACCTCAATTGCACCACCAGCAGTTGTTCCAACACCAACTGATTGAGGTCCATTAAAGAATATTAAATCATTTCTCTCAGAATCAAACTTTTTAGTTTTAACAGGTATCAATATTTGATTGTTCAATACATCTATTTCAGAACCAAAGGTGTGAGCAATTCCTGCATGTCTTTGTATTCTGATTACTTTTGGTGTTGGGAATATTTCTAATACCTTTAATATCTCTGTATTAGTTGTATTTCCAGAACCAACTCTTAATGATCCACCTACTGCAACTGAATTAGGTATTGAGGTAACAAAAATATCTTGAATTACACCACTTGCATTACCAACTTTCATAGTTTGTGCAAGTCCTATACTATCAGTCTTAACACCAACTTTAAATGTATTTGTTAAATTAACAATCGAACTACTTAATCCTGATACTGATATTGCATCTTGGTCATTTAATTCTACAAATGGTAGATAATTTGCGGTAACTTGATTCGGATTATTCCACTCAAAAACAACATTCTCAAATTTAGTTAATGTTGTGTCGATGAATGAAACACCAAGACCTACAATTTCATCAACTTCTGCACCGAATCCTGAACCATTTGTATTTGTATCATCAAAATCAACCTGATCACCAACCTTATATCCAGAACCACCATTGAATATTGTAATATCATCAATATCACCAGTAGTAACAGACTCTACAGATGATAGTTGTCTTATCTGCTCATAGGATTCAATTATAAAATCATTTTGTGCAAATTTCTCATCTACATTATATGGGAATGTATTTCTTCTAAGGTTAGATGCATTGAAGTTAAAATCTTGATTCAGTGTTTGATTTTCTTTTATGAAAGGTGATCTATAAGTATTTCCAATAAAGTATGGATATATTCCTTCTAATTTGTTGGTTGCAGTTCCAAGTCCAACAGTTGTAAAGTAAGCATATATTCCATTTGGAAATTCTGGTGTCTTACAGAATCTTCCATTATGAATATCTAAGTCTCCTGTACCATCAAAGATGTGATCCTGAACAAAGAAACCATCTGCATAACCTGTTGGTCTGTTTACAACTTCGGTTGTATTAGTTTTGTATGATGGTGTAAGTATTTTGATACTTGAGTTAATATTATCTGCTTCACTATATCCAAAAGGTCCGTAAATTGGATTACCATCATATGCCCATCCAATGATTGGAGAGTGTCCTGTAATTTTATCAAACTCACCATTTGATTTGACACTGAATGTATTCTCAAAAGTTCCTGCAATATCTTGTGAATAACCTAATATACTAAATTTAAGACTACCATTTTTTTCAGTTAATAGTGAATCTCCAAATCTCTCAGAGTTGTTTAATGTAAGGTTTCTAACTCTTGCTTGAAATAGTCCACCAAACCCTCTGTTAAACGCTCTGACCTCTGTTGTAAAACTACTATAACCAATTCCACTATTAATTACGATTGCGTCTGTAACCCTATTATTTTCAACCACAGGACGTATTACCGCACCAGCACCTAATCCAGAATCTGTAATTTTTAATTCAGGAATTGAATTATACTCTCTACCTCTATTTGTAACAACACAATCTATTATTCTTCCGTTAATTATAACAGGTTTAAATTCTGCATCTCTACCATCTTGTATTGATACTTTTGGACTAATCTCAGTATCTAATATCTCTGAACCATAATTAGTTCCTGTTTCATATAGATAAGCACCCAATAAATCTCCAGTAACAACTGGTGTGATTGTCAAATTACCTGTAACTGTTGAACCAAAAGAAACTTCAATATTAACTTTAATTTCTGGGTAATTAAATATTTGGAATCCTGTTCCTGATGAAGTAAAATCAACAAATTTATCTCTATCAAAATCAGCGGTTGATGTTCCACCAACTCCTGCATTTGATAACTTAAACTCATCATCAGATATTTTTTTAATAATATATGATGTTGTTGTGCTCAAACCACCTATCGCAGTTGTTTCAGTAGAATACTCAACTACCTCTCCACTCTCAAAACCATGATTCTTAAAGTTAATTGAATTAAATGATGTTGAAATACCTGCAGGTTTTACTCTTAATTTACGATGAGTATAACCAGAACCTTCATTTATGACTTTAACAGCAATAAGAGTGTTCTTTTCTTCAGTCTCAAATTTATGAATACCACTTGCACTTGTATCAGTTGATAATCCAACTGTATTAATACCAGCAATACCTGTTAATGCATCAACTTTAGAATTAAATATTCTGACTGTAGTTGAGTTTACAACTCTAACAAAGTAAGGATCTCCATCTGATAGAGTTCCTGTAATGGTATTTGTTCCATCGTAAGCAGCACCTATACCAATTGGAGTATGACCATTCGCATTGTAAAAGACTAATTGACCATTTTCTAAGTTATGTGCTGTCTTGAAGGTGATTGTTTCGTTAACTATATCTACACCACCATTGAAAAATATATCTCTACTATCAAATTCTAACTGTCTATTACGATTTCCAAGTAATGGTTCTAATTTACATCCAGTTCCATTACCACCAGTTAATGAAATATTCTGAACAGTATCAATATCAAAGTCTTGTGGGTCAACAAATACTTCTTTTACGGTTCCTTTAATGATTGGTTCTGCTAATGCTGCTGTTCCAGAACTTGTTTCAATACCAATTACTGGTGGATTTAATACATCATATCCAGTTCCAGAGTTTAATAAATCTACAGATTCAAGAGGACCAAAGAATATTTGATTATCTGAGATAGGTGAACGTATCTGAACACCATTTATTAGTATACCAATATCATTTACAGGAGAATCGTGCTTAGATACTGTAAATAAATTTTGTGATAATGGGATTTTTCTTAAAATTTTATCTGAATCTATCTTTCTTGAAGAGTGTCTCTTTAATACAAATCTATGAACCTCTGTTGTAATGCCTGTTGGACCTATCTGAACAGTGCTGGCAGTTCCTATTTGTGAACTTGAATTATAAATTTTAATTTTTGATGTATTCTGATTTGCACCAGGTGTAACAGGATCAACATAATAACTCCTACCACTCTCTAATCCAACAAAACTTTGACCTTCTGGTTGATAAACTATTTCATCACCTTGAATGAATTTAATATTTTCACCTGCAGGTGGAGTAAATTTAATGAAACTATACTTTTGAGTTAATACATCAAACCCATCTAAAACACTTTCTGTGCCACTTGTGACAGTTTCTTCAATAATATTGGTTGTAATATCATAACTTGGTAGTGAATTTGATGCAACATAACCCTCTACATTACCGTCAACATAAACACTAAGAGTATCTGTTATAACTTTTTCATTACCCTGTAGAATCTCTGCACCTGAACTGGTTGCTTTCTCTACAATTCTGCGAATATCATATAATTGATTTGCTACTGGTGTAAATCCTGCAATATTAGTTGCGTTTATTTGATTCAATCCAACGTCAACACTCTCAACTTCACCACTTCCTTCTATAATCTGCTCATTTCTTTTTAAGATATGGAATTTATCACCAACTTTTAATGATGCCTTATCAATTTTTGTTTCTAAGTTAAATGTTGATCCTGTTATTTCTACTTGAAATCTTGAACTTGTATTATAAATCCAAGAATTAGCAAATATTTTCTTATAAGATTGGTCATCATTATCAATTTTTTCACCAACATTCTTTACAAATATATTTTCTCCTTCATCAACTAGTTTAATATCTGTTACTGGAACAAACTCTGATAATACACCAGTAATTCTCAATTCTATTTTCTTGCTTAAATCCCCATTCTCATATCCAAATATGGTTTCAGTTGATCTTAAACTATCAGCAGTCGATATACTTGAATTAACACCAGAGCAACCAAAGAATTGATTGATAGATTTAGATGTATATTCTATTGTATTATCACCACTAACAACAGTTCCTATTGTTCCAAACCCTACTGTAGAGTCAACATCAATAATTGTTGCACCACTAGTAACAGGATTTAATATTTTTGTATTACCAGGTATTGTAAATGTTCCTTCGATTAAATCACGGTCACTAAATCCTACGAATAAAGCAATTTTATAGTAACTCTTACCATCTCTCTTTATAATTTCAACTTCAGATACTGAACCACTTGTATTTGAATCAGTTGATTTGAAGATAGTTTGACCAGTTAAGTTTTGAGGATTGCCTGTAGGTGTTATTAAATCTGCAACGATTACTTCACGACGTATAAACTCTGCATCAGATGGTTTAATTAGATTTCCTTCTAAGTCAATTACATTTGACTCAACACCATATAATACCTTGAATAATATTTTAATTGATTCTTCTACACCTTTTGACTGATAGAATGAACGTGCAAACTTAACAAAGTTACCTACATCAAGATTTTCAGCAAATTCATTATTTTCTAAACCTGGTAGAAATGTTTTCTTTAATTTCTTAAAGAACTCTTGAATGAATAAAACAGATAAGTTTGTAACTTTCGCTCCAGTTGTATGAGAAGCACTATCTGTTTCATCAAAAACTAAACTCTCTTTGTTTACATCCAATAAAGATGAACTAACTCCAACATTATAACCACTTATTCCACTGAATCCACGAATACAACCTGTAAATGTATTAGTAGTAATACCAGTATAAGATATTATTTCATCATTAATCTTGAGTAAACCATACTCTGAGGGGAAACCTTTAGTGCTAGGGACAGATATAGTAGTATCTGTAGAAGATACATCTGCTGTCGTTGTAGTTACACCTACAACAACTTCTGGAACAAGGTTATCAACTTTAAGATATTGATCAAAGTTACTGATTAAATCAGTCGGACCACCTTGATATTCTTGAGAAATATAATATTGCTTAAAAAATTCAACTGCATTAGGAAAATCAGTTAACACATATTCGGGTAACTGATTCTCAATAATAGTATTGACTTGTATTCTTTTGTCAATTTGTGACATAAATTATTTCCTCTCTAAGTCTCCATTTGAGTAACTTGAGGTGTAGTAGTCTCGTGTAAATACAACTCCTGAAACATCTTCACCTGATGCGATTACGTCTTTCAATGTATTTATTGAACTACTTGAAACATCAAAATTTAGGTATAAATCCTTTAACCCTACAACATCATTCGATTCTGGGAATGCCTGAACTTGAATTATGTTATTTTGATTCACCGTAGAAGTTATATTGATAGTATTTAATAGTATTTCACCTTTTTTATAATCAACCCCACCTGCTTCTTTAATTAAAACAGTTTGTTCATTCTTATCATTCTTTGTAACAACACTGATAGTTCCTTTATTACTACCATCTAATCCACCTGAAGAATTTTTATTTGGTATATCTGTAAGATATGCAATCTTATTTGATCCAGAAACTGTAAATCCTGTACTCTTAATATTATATCCAGCAGGATTTATATTGAAACGATTACCATAACATAACTCATATTGTGCAAATTGATTCAATAATGCCTTCAGGTCTCTACGAACAATGACTTTTGTAATATTAGAAGTGATTCCATTATCAACACGGTCTATGAGTTGATTTATTTTACTATACTTAAACCTGCCACCAAACTTATTAATCTCTACATTGTTTGCATATTGACTTAATGCAGATATAACATCTGTTCTTAAACCAGTAGCAGAAGCGATTTGAGCAGGATTATAGTAAATATTAGTATTAATTTCTACATATAGTATTTTTAAGTCAACAATTTCTGAATTAATACCAGCAATAGCGTAACTCTTCAACTTATTCTTTATCTGAGTTTTATCAAAATCAGATACAAATGTTCCATTTTTTGGTTTAATACTTATCTGAACTTTACCAAATTGTGGTGGGTTAAGTTCTTCTCCTCCAACTACTGATACAGACTCAGTTTGAGGGAAGATTGTTTCGATTATTGCTTCATAATCTCTTGGTGTAACTGCTCTATATTGTGCTGAGTAGAGACGAGGAGCGAAATACTTAATAGACGACACATCTTCACTTTCTGCACCATTAGAAGCGTTTCTGACGGTAGTAACATCAATACTCTCAGATGGTGTAAACAATGCTCCAGCATCAGTTATGAATGAACCTTGGAAACTAAAGTTACTTGGACCATTACCTGACTCTCCATCAGTTACAATGTAAGTTGCAGTGATGACTGAACCATTTTCTAATTTCTTACCAAATAATCCATCACCAAACAATATTTCATAACTTTCGTCCTGAACCTCTTGAGTCAGATAGATTTCAGAGTTCTTATTTAATTTTAATATATTATCTACTTGTGAATATTTACGTCCTAGTCCTACATCTCCTGTTCCCTTTACATAAACTCTTAAAGTTGATGTATCAATGTTAGGATTATTAATTATAAACCTCTGATCAACAGAAGTATCTACTGCAAAAGTCCTTGAGAGGTATGTGCCCTCATAAACAAGAATTTCAGAATCAAATTGAGCAAAAGAAGTGCCATTAACATCCTTAACTCTGGAAGAAGTAATATCATCAGGTATAGAAAAGGTAAAAGTTGTATTTTGGACTGCACCAACAGAGACAAGTCCTGAACGTAGTGTCAAGAACTTAGGAGTCGAGTCATTCGTTGTTCCGAGATTTACATCACTTATCTTAATTGAAGCGACTGCAGCGGTTTTAGAGCGTGGAACATAACCTATATTTCTTGCTAATGAAACAACGTTCTCACGAATTGTCGCAGAGTCTAAAAATGACTCATTAGCAACTAAATTCGAGTTGAATGCATTAATATAGGTATTATATGCTAAAGTATCAATTAGAACAGAGAAGTTGGCACCCTCAAAGTCAAAATCAGTAAAATTGGAATTTGCACGAAGGAAATCTTTAATCTGAGCTTTGATTTGATCAAAGTCTAATGTGTTAAACTGTGTAAACGGCATATTATCTCGTTGGTTCTAATATGAATGTGAATGATTGAATCGGAACATCAAGTCCTCTTATCTCAAACAATACTTTGACCTCAAATGTATTGGTATCGGGTGTTGCATTTACCTCAACACCAATATCAGCGACTCTTGGTTCAAAGTTTTTAATCGTATTTCGTATTTGGTCTTCAATAATCATCGTTGTTGAGGCAGTAAAGTTGTTAAACAAACTGTCACGAATATCTGTACCTAACAAAGGGTTAAAAAACCTTTCTGTTGGGATAGTTTCAACTAAATTACGAACTGATCTGACAATTGCTCGCTCATTTGATAGCACAGGAAGGTCTTTTGTCACTGGATGCGGTGAAAAAGAGAAACTTATATCCTTAAATGCCCTTGATTTGCGTTGAATCGCCATTATTGATACTTTTAGATTTATTTATACCCTATCTTGCATAATCATTCATCACATAATCATCACTATCGAAGTATTCAAGCAACCACCACGCTACTTGGCGAGGATTTTTGTTACCACAAGTGAAAATATCGACTGCTACACACTGTTTTTCTGGCCAAGTATGGCAACATAAGTGACTTTCGGCAAGAGTCACGTTACAAGTCACTCCATAAGGGTCAAATTGATGAGTATATACGTTCAACACCTCTAAATTTTCAGTTTTACAAGCACCAACACACTTTTCTTCGATTTTTTTGATATCATTTAACTTATCAAAGGGTACATTATACACTTCAATTAGTAAGTGAGTGCCCATATGAGCATTTTTAACGTGTTTTTTTGTCATCAAGGACTCCGTAATCATCTTCTAAGACCTCTTCAAGGTAATTTTGTTCCCAATGGTCGTAATAATTGGTTTTTGCCAACTTTTTTCGTGCTTCAGTCAATTCTTGTCTGGGTTGGCATAGCACTAAATTATATTTTCCGTTACTTGTTTGGATTCCTTGTATGTATGTCTTGGTTTTTCCGTGATCTGCGATGAATTTATAGTCTGGATAGTTCCGATTATAGTCATCAACAGCATCATAGAGAAATTGAGCATCCATATCGTCCTCTACAACATGAATTATAACATCGAAATCAGGATTTGGCACGATTTGACATAATTTAGTCTCCTCAATACGAAAATTAGCACCTGACGCATAAGGACAGATGCTAAAATTACCAAGTTCTGGTCTAATTTTAGATAATTGACGTATCCAATGTAGAATATAACTATTTTTTGTCTCGTTCATCGGGTGTTGTCCAGAAATAGTCATCACAATCTCCCAATCTTCCCCACTTGACATCATTTTCAACCTCAAAGATGCGTGTTGATACCTTAAAGTCAGGTATTTTCACTTCTTCAGGTGTCATTGAGGTGTCATAGATGCGACAACGGTTGTTTGGATACAATGCAAACTGCCCATTTCGTAATTCAACAAGGTTAAATGACTTATGTTCATCAGGCATCTCACTTGTGGACGCATCAATCTGGTCAAAATCACCGTGATAGTTATCTAAAGTGCAAATATACTGCCCTTTTTGGTTTCCAAAGTGTCTTGTTCGCAGTTCCCACTCCATTGGAGCAACAAATTGCTTGACAACGACTGTAAAATCATAATCCATACAGTTCCAGAACTGTAAATTGACCAAATCCATATCAGGGTCTGGTGTATCAGGTCTTGATAAAAAGGCAGAGATAGGTAATTTATCATACATTGCCCCATATTCTGGTAGATAAGTCTCAAAATAAAAGGCACGACCTTGTATTGACTTGGCACATACCCAGATTCCTTCAACATATTCACCTTGACCAGACTGAAAATCAGTCAGATATTCTTTTCTGACCCATACCTTCTTTGTAGGTAGGTTTGCGATTAATTTTGCCATCCTTTCCAATCCTTAAAGAAGTTAGAAACTTCGTAACCATCATACTTCTCCATATATTTAACGGATTCACCCAAGTAGTAATAATCGTATCCCTGTTTTTTATAATAAGCAAACTCGTGTTTGTTTGCACGATGCCCCATTGTTAACTTTGGATTTGCATAATCCCAAGCAAACTGGTCTCCCCAGACGCTATTGAGACTCTTAAATCGATAAGCAAGAGTAAAGGCAACTAATTTATCTTGGTCATAATAACCTAAGACATCACAATGAGGAGTCTCAAACTCTTCCTTAAAGATTGGCACCACATCATCAAACTCTTTATACTCAACATACTTACGATAAATCTCAAGACATTCCTTATAGTAAGAACTATCAAGAAGTTGAAAGTTCTCATACTCTTGATAGTTCGTGTCTTTAAGTCGTATACGACAATACATTAGTGCCCTTGCCCTCTATATCTTTTACGAGGCGAGTTACGAGAGGAAGCGGAATATTTCGAGTGTTTTCCTCTTCCTTGTCGAGATTTTTTCGGACGAGCATCACGGTTATAAGTGCTGCCTGATAACATTCCCTTTGCCATTTAGTCTTCCTCCTTTACAGGTTCATAAGTAATTTGTTTTGCAATTTGTTCTCCTGTGACATATTGTTCCACAGCATAGTCTTCAAGTCTGTCAAAGAGTTCACGTTCCGTGACATCCCAGAAAACAATCTTTCCATTTCGTAGTATGTTATACCTTGTCATTTACGTAATAACTGAATGAGCGTGAACAACGCTAAAATGACTGCAACTAAAACAATACCGAACATTAGATAATCCTCGTCTTTTCATGTCCAACACGAATGCGTGGATCGCACCAGATGTCA
>TARA_R100001480_G_scaffold7399_1_pt1 | contig 35537 bp, 47 predicted proteins | sample TARA_R100001480 | Tara Oceans TARA_R100001480 (sample SAMEA2622212) | marine metagenome | biome: marine biome (ENVO:00000447); feature: mesopelagic zone (ENVO:00000213) & marine oxygen minimum zone (ENVO:01000065); material: "saline water (ENVO:00002010), including plankton... | reverse complement strand
GATTCGAACCTATGACCCACAGCTTAGAAGGCTGTTGCTCTATCCAACTGAGCTAAGGGAGCATGCTGATTGATGTCGTTTCTCTGTCGTTCTCTGTCGATATTCTCTTACTAACTTATTGATTTATAGTAGGATGTCGATAATGCCGAAAAATGAAGCGATTTTTCTTAGGGCAGAATAATAGATACTACTACTACTACTACTACTAATAGGGGGAAAGATTTTCGGCAGACCTTTTCTTGGAGCAAGGATACAGTTTTCTTTATCTTTGACCAACAAAAAATCCACTCTTAAATGCAAAATTCAGGATTCACTCCCAAAAAATTGGAGTTCAATGACGAAGCACGAGAAAAGCTCGTCGAAGGAATCAATCAAATCGCGAACGCTGTAAGCAGCACCCTCGGCCCTGCGGGTCAAACAGTCATCATCGAATCGCCTGAACACACGCACGGCATCACCGTAACGAAGGACGGTGTTACTGTAGCTAAGGCCATCGACCTTCTCGACCCCACTGAGAACCTTGCGGTACGTATCATGAAGGAAGCGGCTGACCGTACTGCTACATCAGCAGGTGACGGGACGACCACATCTATCGTGTTGGCTCGTGCCCTTGTCGAGGCGGGGTACAAGCACATACCTGACGGTGAGCGCACTGACGTGTTACGCGACTTGCGGGTAGAAACTGAGAAGGTGATTGCTTCCTTGAAGAGGCAGGCTCGCGCTGTTACGAAGGGGAGGCTCAAGGACGTAGCTACCATCTCCTCAAACAACGACAGCAAGATTGGCGACATCATCGCCAAGGTGTATAAGGACGTAGGAAAGAACGGCATCGTAACTGTTGACCGCTCTATGACGAGCGAGACATACTACGAGACAACCGACGGCATCAAGGTTGACCGTGGGTTTAGCTCACCGCTGTTCATCAACGACCACAAGAAAGATGAGTGTGTCCTTGAGGACACACATATCCTTGTATCCGATGCTGAGATTAGCAACGTCTTGCAGATTGAGAATGTACTCAAGCCTATCATCGCTGAGAACAAGAAGCTACTGATTATCGCACCGTGCTCTGCGAACGTGGTGAATACCATCGCGGCCAACGTCATGAAGCGCGATATGAAGATTTGTATTATCCAACCACCGAACTTTGGATACAAGCAGCACGAGCTGATGCAGGACATCGCTTTGAGTGTGGGTGCTACATACTTCTCTGAGAAGACAGGCGACGACCTGAGCCTTATGCAGTATACTGACCTCGGTCGCGCAGAGCGCGTCATCGTGGGTCGTGACTCGTCGATTATCCTGAAGGATAAGGACAGCGGCAACCAAGAGTTGATTGACGAGCGCGTTATGCAGCTCAACGCTTCGCTTGCCATCACTCAGCGCAAGGCTGACAAAGACTTCATCCTTGAGCGCATCGCATCGCTGACAGGTGGCATCGGTGTTATATACGCAGGCGGAAATACTGACCTTGAGCAGAAGGAGCTATACGACCGTATCGACGATGCGGTGTGTGCGGTACGGTCTGCACTTGAAGAGGGTATCCTACCCGGCGGTGGTGTAGCATTGTACAACGAGGTGATGAAGCGATACCACAACCCTCAGACTGTGGCTGAACAAATTTTCGCGGACGCACTTCGTGCGCCATTTGAGCAAATTGTCGAGAACGCAGGTCACTACAACGTAGACATTTGGGCAGGCAATGCTGACGAGTCACATAGCTATGGCTTCAACGTCAAGACTGAAAAGTATGGTGACATGTATGAGATGGGTGTGATTGACCCACTCAAGGTTACGCGGTCTGCTCTTGAGAACGCAGTAAGTGTTGCCACAACTATTCTGTCTACCAATGCCATCATTACTATGGCACGGACATACGAGCAGAAGTCGTGATGGGATATTGGACAACCACCACTTCGTATGGTGACATTGAAATCAAATATATTCTAGTATGAAGCCAATAGGAAAGTATATCCTCATCGAGCCTGCGATGGAGGAGGTAGAGACAGAGTCAGGGCTATTGCTTACCGTAGAAGACCACGAAGAGTTTCGCTATCGCAAGGCTTTGGTATGCGCAGTAGGCACTGACGTAACTACCATGAAGGATGGCGATACCATCTACTATGACAACCGCTCAGGGTATAAGGTCATGTTGCATAATAAAAAGTACAGCGTCATCAAGGAGCACGATGTCGTTGTTGTCGAATAAACTTGTTCATCTCGATGATGTAGTTGCGATAGACCTTGTCCATATACGACGCGCTGTTCTTAAACAACGGATTGACGGAGGGGTGCTCAGGGAGTTCCTCTCCGTTTAATTTTTTATAGACTAACCCTACCACGCGACGGGCCTTGTACGATAGCTCGTATACGGTGCGCCTGTTGCCCTCCTTCTTGCGAAAGACGTTGAGCCACCCGTCGCGGAGAAGGTTGTCGAACCTGTCTTCGTCCCATGAGATGAGTTCGTCGAACTCATCGAACTTGTCCTTAGAGAAGTATTTCTCTGAGTACAAGAACAGCAGTATATCCAAGTCGGCCTGTGTCAGCCCGTACTTAGCTTTGATGAAGTATCGCACCACGCGCCAATACTTCAAATAGTCTTGGGGTGGCGGCTTGCGCCAATTCAGCATAAATTTTTATTGAGTAAATTTGTACTCAAGGTACGAACTTATGCCCGACGATAAAGACCAACGTGTTGTAGACCTGAACGATATGAACTTTCGTAACAGGGATGTTATGAAATGGTCAGACCGTCCGGGCGGTGAAACCATCAACTACGGCAAATCGAACTTCGGACTCAGAACGACAGCCAACAGCGTTGCTGTTCCAAGAATTAAAAGGAGGTAATGGCAAAGCAAAAGACAGGTAGAAAGAAAGGCAACAAAATTTGTCCGGCAGGCATCGCTTGGGCGAAGCGCACCTTCGACCGCTACCCCTCGGCCTACGCTAACATGGCCGCAAGCAAGTATTGTAAAGACCCGAACTACGCAAAGGGTTCTAAAAAATAATCCGGCAAAACAAAATCATCATGCCACAGGAAAAAAGAACGACAGAATACAAGACTGTTGGAAAGAGAGGTAAGAGAACTATCGAGAAAACTAAAAAGGCAGGAGGTCGTCGAGTTAACCTTGGTGCTTCAACTACCACCAAGACCACTACCAACAAAAGAGGGGTGACTCGTACCAAATCCGTTAAGTCCGGGCAAAAACTCGCATCAAGAGAAGGTAGACCTAACCAACACCTAAAATCTGTTGCAGACCAAGGTGATAGCTACGTGACTAAGACAAAGACCAAAAACGGAAAGTTGGTAAAGTCTAAAACCAAAGCCGTAAGTAGGGCCGCTGCATCAGCTAAGGATAGAGGGATGGAGGCGACTGCAAAGAGGGACGTAAAGAAGGGACTTAAAAAAGAGGCTCGTCAAACCAAAAGAGCAGCAATGAAAAAAGCACGCAACCTTGCGGTTGGCCGCGACGTGCCACTGCCTAAAAGCAAGTTTTAATGGAGAAAGCTCAACTACGTAAGATTTCTGCAGAGCTAAAGAAAGCATCTGCTATGCATAAAGGCCAAGCTGCTAAGATTGACCGAATGCTCAAGTCTATGACTAAGTCTACTAAAAAGAAGTAATCATGGCGATGAGCAAAAAAGAAATGGAAAAGATTCCCATGCGGGACAGCTCCATTAAAAAACTTACCGCCGCACAAAAGCGCATCGCAAGTGCAGCCCCTCCTTTTGACCAAATCACAGGAGCCGACTTCAAGGCTCTAAAAGAGAAAAAGTAATATGCCTAAAGTATCAGGAAAAAACGGAAAGAGAGTATTCCCCTACAACGCAGTGGGAAAAGCTCAAGCTGACTCTTACGCTCGCATGACGGGTGGAAAGATTAAGAACAACCCCGGCTACGGAATGGAGAAGAAGACTAAGTCTTCAATGTCATACTAAGACATGGGTGAACTCAAAAAATGGCGAGAGCAAAATTGGGTAAGGATAGGAACAGACGGTTCTATCCTTGGTGCTTGCGGGACAAGTAAAAACAAAAAAAATCCCGACAGGTGCTTACCTATGGCTAAAGCCAAGAGTATGAGTAAGGCTGAACGTGCCGCAACAGCCAAAAAGAAAAAGAAGTACGGCAGAAAAAAACAGTTTGTATCTAACACGCCCGCAGGACGGGTAACATCTTAAAATAAATAATTATGCCTACAGTTTACGGAGGAAAAAAGCAGGGTTACAATGACAGACTCGATGAGTCTATCGGTATGAAGCACAGAGGTGCTAAGACCCAATCAATGAAGTCTCGTAGAGACGAGTCAAAAGGAATGGCTAAAGCCATGACAGGTCACGCTTACAGCGGCGACGCTCACATGGATAAGCACTACCCTAAGAGTGTTAAGGGCCATCTTTCTAAGTTGATTAGAAAGTAAGCATCATATAGCCTAATGGCTGATAAGAGCAGAATGAAATGCAACCGTGTCGTCCCATCGGACAGACCCGGTAAAAAGAAGATGGTCAAAGCCTGCAGTGGTGGAAGAGAAAAACTCCTTCACTTCGGGGCTAAAGGCTACGGCCACAACTATTCATCTGCTGCACGCAAGTCTTTTCGCGCACGCCACAAGTGTGCTCAGGCCAAAGACAAACTCACTCCCCGATATTGGGCCTGTAAAAACCTTTGGGCAGGCAAGGGGGGGAGCACTGCTTCCTCCCCTAAATCACGCAGAGGTAAATACTAAACATCATGGTAGATTTTATTATTGAGAATTGGGCAGAACTGCTCATCGGCTTGGCAGCGTTTGCAAAAATTATTGTCAACCTCACCCCTACGGAAACGGACAATATGGTGTTCGGATGGATTGATACGCTCATCAATTCTATCATTCCGGACAGAAAAAAATAATCCGTAACTTTGCTACATGAATAATAAGTCTAAAGGTCTTGGTGATTCAATCGAAAAGTTTACCAAGGCTACAGGCATTAAAAAAGCAGTAGACACGGTTGCGAAAGCAACCAACACCGACTGTGGATGTGGCAAACGAAGGGATACCCTGAACAGGATTTTCCCATACGATAGAGACTAACGATGGGATATCAAAAACTACAGGTTGGCCGTATAACGGCAATGGACGATAAGAAGTCAGACTTCTCTGATACGGTCAATCTTAACGACCCTATTTTAGATGCTTCGGGTAATCCAAAAACTTACGCTATTACAGCCTTTGCGTTTGACGGCACTTCTAGCACTATTACTGCTAGTGGAGCAACGTTTATTACTGACGGGGTTCAGGTCGGTGATGTGGCATATAATGTCACCGTCATTTTAGGAGCGGGTCGGATTTCGCAGGTAAGTAGCGAAACAGAGATTGTTGTAGAGGGTATTGTGGGTAATATAGGTCAGTCAGTTAGCATCCTCACGGGTTCAACCGAAACTGCTGTACTTTACATAGGGACGCATCCCGCTGCGGGGGCTAAACAAATTAAGGTTAGAACATCGGGTGGTGATGACATCATTTTTGAAAACATTCCCGAAGGGAGTTTTTTGCCTGTGCAAGTAAAACGAATATTTTTAGCCTCAACAACCGTAACTGACGTTCTCGCACTCTTCTAAAACAAAACCTAATGGCATATCAAAAACTACAGGTTGGAAGAGCAACCGACATGGACGACAAGCAGAGTGATACTGAGGACACAGTAAACCTGAATAACGTAATTAACACTTACACTCGTAACTCTCCGGAGACAGGTCCGGTAGTTAACGACTCAGGTGCTAGGTTTATTACTGATGGCGTAAAGCCCGGTGACTTGGCTTTTAAGCCGGGTACTGTATCTGAGGCTTCTAGAGTTATTGCGGTTAATAGTGAAACGCAGATTACACTTGCAACTTCAGTAATTTCTGCAGGTTCCGCTTTTACAATCCTATCGCAAAGCGAAGAACCTGCAGTCCTGTACGTTGGTACAGCGGCAGCGGGAGCAACACTGAAGGTTCGTAGCTCAGGTGGCGATGACGCTACCTTCGTCAACATTCAGCAGGGGTCATTTATCCCTGTGCAGGTAAAGAGAGTTTACGACACAGGTACAACCGCATCTAACATTGTAGCCCTGTTCTGACATGTACCAAAAGCTACAAACAGGACGGGCCACTGCCATGACGGAGCTGTTGTCAGATAATGAGGACACAGTAAACCTGAATGACCTTATTGATGCCGGGTCTACAGGGGTAGGCACAACGGGAACTAAGCTCGTTGTTCCGGGTCGTGACTTTGTTGCACTTGGTGTAAAGCGAGGGGATTTAGTAATAAATACAAGTTCTACCCCTAACTGCAGTAGGGTTATTGATGTGGAAGGGGATTCCGTTACGGTACTCAACAATATCAATGCAACTTCAGGATTCGCCTATAAAATCCTTAAAGGAAGCAGCACGCCCGCTACCCTGTACGTGGGTACTGTAGGCGCGGTTGCAACCTTAAAGGTTAGAACAGCGGGTGGTGATGATATTGTCCTTGACAACCTTGTGGGAGGCACTACCATCCCACTTCAAGTTGTTAGAGTATATAACACGGGCACGAATGGCGTGCTCAATATCGTAGCATTGTTCTGATATGGCAACGGCAATTAAAATAGGGAATGCTATCACAGGAGGAGCAGGCAACTCTATTGGAGGGGCGCAGCGTGGTGGCTCACCGTCACCACCTCCTTCGCCTTTTACATTTAAGGTAGACACACGTAATCCGGGAGCGTCAAGCAACACGCAATACAGGCTGCCCTCCGTCACCTCGGGCACGTACAATTTCGTGGTTGATTGGGGTGATGGTAGCACGGATACGATTACATCCTTCAATCAGCCTGAGGTAACACATACGTACTCTACGGGTGGAGTGTATACCATCACGATTACAGGGGATTTTACAAATATCAACCCCAATAGTACGGGAGACCCTCAGAAGATAACTGAGATTGTAAAGTGGGGAGGCACAAACCTTACCATCAATAACATCTTTGCTTTTAGGGGATGTTCGAATATGATTTGTACCGCAACCGATTCTCCTACACTTACTAGTGATATTTCGGGCTGTTTCTTTCAGGCGAATCTCATAACAAGCGGCCTTGCAAATTGGGACTTCTCTAATGTAACTTCAGCTCAGTTCATTTTAGTTAACGTCCCTAATTGGAACGAAGACATCAGCGGTTGGGACGTGTCAAACTGTACGTCTTTTAACGCTGCGTTCACAGGAACGTCTATGAGTCAAGCCAACTACGATGCTCTTTTGGTTGCATGGGCTGCTCAAAGCGTTCAGAATAATGTCGTATTTAGCACGCCCGCTCAATACACAGCAGGTGGTGCGGCAGAGACCGCACGCAACACTTTGATTAACACATACTCTTGGACAATTATTGATGGCGGGTCGAACTGAAAATATTGATGGGGAGTTCTGCTACCCTCAAGCAGACACTTGGATTGTCTGTTTTGAAGACGATAGGAAGTTGCAGCCTATGTCTTGGGCTGAGGTGTCTAAATCGCAATGCCTCGGCACGCCTTGGACAGTCATTGAATACTATACAAATCCGGAAGAGTGGGTAGACAGACTTGCGGAGTTTGAGATTTATCCTCTACCGCAAGAATTAGAGCCATGAGTAGTGAGATGATTAGCTTGTATGAAGGGATTCTGCTGCTTGGAGGAATTGTCGGAGTGTACATCAGGATGAACAATGAAGTTTCAAAGCTGAAGAATAGAGTTTACACCCTTGAGCAAAGCAAGAATGAAGTTACTGATATGCTCAAAGAACTGAGCGAAGACATTCAGGAAATAAAACTCCTACTTGCTCGCAAGCAAATAGACTCGTGAGAGATATAGATAAGATAATTGTTCATTGTTCAGCAACAAGGGAGGGTCAGCACATAAACATAGAAACCATCCGTGGGTGGCACGTACTTGGAAACAATTGGTCAGACATCGGCTACCATTACGTAATTTATCTCGATGGAACTATTGTTCCCGGAAGACCGGAAGAACGGCAAGGTGCTCACTGCAAGGGAAACAACAAAACAAGTATCGGGGTATGCTATGTGGGTGGGGTAGAAAAGGATGGCAAAACGCCAAAGGATACCCGAACGGGTGAACAAAAGGCTGCCTTGGCAGCACTTCTTCTAGAGCTGAAGTCCGTCTACTGCGATGCTGTCATACACGGTCATCGAGACTTCTCAAATAAGGCTTGTCCAAGTTTTGATGCTACCGAAGAGTACGCATGGATAAGCTCTCATTATGATGAAGAAGAAGTTTAGAGAAACCAAGGTCGGAAAATTTTTAGCCGACAAAGCGCCTAACATTCTTAACGTAGCCGGAGAGCTACTCCCTGACGCAGGACTTCTCGGTGCTGTGAGCAAGATGATTGACGAGTCGAAGCTCACACCTGAAGACAAGGCGCAGGCTCACGCTCAGTTAGTTGAGCTATACAACCTTGAGGTCGAGGATAGAAAAAGTGCGCGTCTGCTATACTCATCTGATAGTACCATACAAAAAGTATTGGCTACAGTATTTACCATCGCATACTTTGCCTTGAGCTTTGTCATGTTCAAATACTTTGTGGAGGAAGACATTGACCTCGGTGAGTTCGAGATTAGTTTTATCTCCACCATTTTCGGTGCTATGAGTGCCAAGGTGAACACCGTCGTTGACTTTTTCTTTGGCGGTTCTGCGAAAAAGGACTAAGACAAAAAGAGTATCTTTGTACAAAATCTAATTCTATTACAATGGAAAACCTTACTGCTGAAGAACTGAATACAGTTCAGACCTTTGTTGCCGAGTTCAACACCCTCAAGATGAAGATTGGTGATGCTGAACTCGCAAAGACCGTTTTGCTTGGAAAGGTGGACAAGCTCAAGTCGGACTACAACGACTACGAGAATGTCCTTATGGAAAAGTATGGCAAGGATGCTGTTGTCAATGTTCAGACAGGAGAGATAACGAGAAACTCAGAAGAAAAAGAAGATGTCTAAGATTAGTACATACACCACGATTACTCCTACTACCTCAGACAAAGTCATTGGCACTGACGTTGCCGGTACACCCGCTGATGCCACAAAGAACTTTACAGCAGGCTCTATTGCTGCCTTGGCCGCACGACAAGGAGTATTAAACCTTCCCTATTTTGCTGACAACACTGCCGCTGCAGTCTCTTTACCCGCAGGTCATTTGTACCAAACTAGCGGCACGGGTGCAGCTCCTCTCGATGCACCGGGAATCGTAATGGTGGTGCAGTGATATGGACATCCGAAAGATTTCCATCGGCCCCGACTACAAGTCGGGTGCTATGCATTACCTCGTAGGGCAGAAGGTTCTAAACGGAGAATACTGTATTCACCTTATCCAATGCGTAGACAACGAGTATCGCATTTGGATTGAGCGTGATGACGAAGTAATGCTGTGGAAGTCTTTCACACCAACTGTACCTGTTAGTGTGGAGTACAACATCAACTTTTAATGCAATCCCCATTCAACTTTATCGTCAAACCACATAAAGGCACGAGGTATAATAACACGGTAGATTGGGAAGGGGTAGAGTTTACTACCAACACATCAGAGGAGGAGGCGAAGTTTTCGAACCGTAAGGCTATTGTAGTCTCAGTGCCATTGGGTTATGACGGGCCAATCAAGGTGGGATACACCCTGCTTGTCCACCACAACGTATTTAAGTTCTACAACGACATGAAAGGTCGTCGTAAGAGCGGGCGTAGCTTTTTCAAGGAAGACTTGTTCTTTGTTGATAGAGAACAGTTCTTTATGTACCATGATGGCAATAAGTGGAATGCACATGACAGATACTGCTTTGTATCTCCTATCCCATCAGAGGAGTGCTATATTCAAAAGCCTACGCACGAACCCCTCATGGGGCGCATGGAATATCCAAATAAGTATCTTGTAAGCAAGGGAGTCCACACAGGAACGATTGTGTCATTCACTCCGGACTGTGAGTATGAGTTTGACGTAGATGGGGAGATGATGTATAGAATCTATGACCACCAAATCACCATGAAGCATGGACACTAAGGAGGTCAAACTAAAGATTATCGAAGCGGGTCACCGTGCTGTAGAGCAACTCATCAAGGTTGCCAAAGAGCAAATCATCAAGCACGACCCTGAAGACGACTTGTCGGCTGACAGGCTGAAGAACGCGGCGGCAACAAAAAAGCTGTGCATCATGGATGCCTTTGAAATCCTAAACAGAATCGAGGCCGAAAGAGAGGCTATCGAAACATTACAAACAGGCTCTACCAACAAGGTGGATACAAAGCAAGGATTTGCAGAACGAAGGTCTAAATAACAACTTGCATCGTGTCATACATGACTACATCCCCAAGCATGTGCTTTCTACTAAGAACAAAGCAAAGACTTGGAAGTACGGCTATGACCCAAAGTATGACCTTGTAATCATATCGAAAGACGGAACTCTCGGTGAGGTATACGAGATTCAGAATCTAAAGATTGGACTTCCGAAACCTCCCAAGGCGTGTCCTCAAAGACACGCTAAGAGAAGTGAGCAGTATTGGGAGAGAGAAGAAATCCCTGCTCACCTGAATAAAATCCAATCCATCTTCCAATGGAACGAGATGACCTCGGACTTCAAGTCGAGGTACGTTGACTATATCGAGCGTGAGTTCGACAGGAGGGACGATGGCTATTGGTTTATGAACGATGGCAAGCCAACCTATCTTACAGGGGCGCACTACATGTACTTGCAATGGACAAGCATTGATGTAGGATACCCTGATTTTCGCGAGGCCAATCGTTTGCTGTACATCTTTTGGGAAGCGTGCAAGGCTGACCGAAGGAGCTTTGGCATGGTGTACCTGAAGATTCGTCGTTCAGGCTTTTCATTTATGTCGTCGTCAGAGTGTGTAAACACCGCGACACTCGCCAAGGATTCTCGTGTAGGCATCCTTTCCAAGACGGGTACAGATGCCAAGAAGATGTTTACCGACAAGGTTGTTCCAATCAACAGCCGACTTCCATTCTTCTTCAAGCCTATCATGGACGGTATGGACAAGCCTAAGACAGAGCTTGCATACCGAGTGCCTGCGGCTAAGATTACTAAGAAGAACATGTTTGATATTGAGGAGGAACAGATTGAAGGTCTCGACACCACAATTGATTGGAAGAATACTGACGACAATTCTTACGACGGTGAGAAGCTACAGCTTCTTGTTCATGATGAGAGCGGCAAGTGGCTCAAGCCAAATAGCATTCTCAACAATTGGCGTGTCACCAAGACGTGCTTACGGTTAGGTAGCAAGATTATTGGCAAGTGCATGATGGGGTCAACCTCCAATGCATTGTCTAAAGGTGGAGGAAACTTCAAGGACTTGTACCGAGACTCTGACGTGCTCAAGAGAAACAAGAACGGACAGACCAAGAGCGGGATGTACTCCCTTTTCATTCCGATGGAGTGGAACATGGAAGGGTTTATCGACCGCTACGGCATGCCCGTGTTTAGAACGCCGCACAGTGCTGTCAAAGGTATCGACGGAGAAGACATCCATCAGGGGGCTGTAGATTATTGGCAGGCTGAAGTGGACTCGCTCAAGTCAGATGCTGATGCTCTTAACGAATACTACAGGCAGTTTCCGCGAACAGAATCACACGCCTTCAGAGATGAAAGCAAGCAGTCCATCTTCAACCTCACACGTATCTATCAGCAGATAGACTACAACGATAGCTTGATTATCAATCAGCACATTACACAGGGTAGCTTTAGATGGAAGGACGGTATCAAAGACACATCGGTTATTTTTTCTCCTGATAAATCAGGACGATTCAAGGTGTCATGGGTTCCCCAAAGTGGGATGCAGAACAGAATTTCTCAGAGAAACGGAATCAAGTATCCGGACAATGAGCACCTTGGCGCATTTGGCTGTGACTCGTATGACATTTCAGGCGTAGTGGGTGGGGGAGGCTCTAACGGTGCGCTTCATGGATTGACTAAGTTTAATATGGACGATGCACCGAGCAATGAGTTCTTTTTAGAATATGTCGCAAGACCACAGACAGCAGAGTTGTTTTTTGAGGATGTTCTTATGGCCTGTGTGTTTTATGGGATGCCTATCCTTGTAGAGAATAACAAGCCTAGACTGTTGTATCATTTCAAGAACCGAGGCTATCGAGGATTCTGTATGAACAGACCTGATAAAACATATAATAAACTATCCAAAACGGAGAGAGAACTTGGGGGAATCCCAAACTCTTCTGAAGACGTGAAGCAGGCGCACGCTTCAGCTATTGAGTCCTACATTGAAAAGTATGTAGGCATAGATATGGATGGCTCGTTTAGAGATACAGACGAGATGGGTTCTATGCTATTTACACGAACCCTTGAAGATTGGGCGAAGTTTGACATTAGCAACAGAACCAAATTTGACGCAAGTATTAGTTCGGGATTGGCTATCATGGCTTGCCAAAAGCACCTGTATCAGCCCGAAAAGAAGACAAATAAATTAAGCCTTACCTTTGCAAGGTATAATAACAAGGGGGCTTACAGTGAACTGATTCGATGAAGGATGTTAAGATAAACATATCATCTACAGGGTTTCCGAGTCAATTCGTGTCCGACGCTGAAAAAGACTCCGAAGAGTTCGGTCTTCAGATTGGTCAGGCCATTCAGTATGAATGGTTTAAGAAGGACGGAAGTCAATGTAGATTTTACGAGCAATTTCGTGCATTGCATCGTTTGCGCCTTTATGCAAGAGGAGAGCAATCTATTGCGAAGTACAAGCAAGAGTTAGCTATTGATGGAGATTTATCTTACATCAATCTTGATTGGACACCTGTACCTATTCTTCCCAAGTTTGTAGACATCGTTGTAAACGGAATGTCGGACAGACTTTTTTCCGTCAAGGCATACGCACAAGACGCTTTGTCACAATCAAAGCGCAGCAAGTATCAAGACCTTATTGAGGGGCAGATGGTTGCCAAACCTGTGTTGGAAAAAATTCAGAAGGCTACAGGAGCAAACCCTTTTGTTACTGACCCCGATGAGCTTCCGGAAACTGATGAAGAACTGTCACTCTATATGCAGCTTAACTACAAGCCTGCTATCGAGATTGCAGAGGAAGAAGCCATCAATACCATTTTTGAGGAAAACCACTACAATGACCTGCGCAAAAGGTTTGACTATGACCTTACCGTTTGCGGAATGGCCGTTGCAAAGCATGAGTTCCTCAAGGGCAGCGGAGTCAAGGTATCATACGTTGACCCGGCGAATGTGGTGTACAGTTACACCGACGACCCTCACTTCAAAGATTGTTTTTATTGGGGGGAGATAAAGACAGTTCACACAAATGAACTGCTGAAGATTGACCCTACTCTTACGAATGAAGACTTGCAAGAGCTTTCACAGTACGGTCAGAGCTTTTACGACTACTTCAACTTAGCACAGTATTACGACAATAGTATCTTTTACAGAGATTCTATTACGCTTCTGTACTTCAATTACAAGACGACTAACGACATCGTCTACAAAAAGAAAGTTACAGATAGTGGAAACGTAAAGATGATTGAGAAGGATGACACCTTCAATCCACCTTCCGATATGATGGAAGAGGGCAACTTTGAGAAGGTGTCAAAGAAGATTGATGTTTGGTACGACGGTATTATGGTGATGGGCACAAATTATCTTCTGAAGTGGGAGATGTCCAAAAACATGGTAAGACCAAAGTCTGCTAGTCAACACGCTATACCAAACTATGTAGCTGTAGCACCTCGCATGTACAAGGGCGTTATTGAGTCTTTGGTGAGAAGGATGATTCCTTTTGCCGACCTCATTCAGATGACGCACCTGAAGCTGCAGCAAGTTATTGCCCGCACAGTTCCGGATGGTGTATACATCGACGCAGATGGACTGAACGAGGTTGACCTTGGAACGGGCAATGCATACAACCCTGAAGACGCTTTGCGTCTGTACTTCCAAACGGGTTCTGTTATTGGTAGGAGCTATACGCAGGACGGAGAGTTCAACAACGCTCGCGTTCCTATTCAGCAGCTCACCTCCAACTCAGGCGCGTCCAAGACGCAGATGTTGATTGCCAACTACAATCACTATCTCGATATGATTCGTGCGGTTACGGGACTCAACGAGGCTCGTGATGGCAGCACCCCCGACCCCAACTCATTGGTGGGCGTACAGAAGTTGGCTGCGCTCAACTCCAATACAGCTACAAGGCACATTCTAGATGGAAGCCTTTACCTCTTTAAGACTCTTGCAGAGGGTCTGTCTTATCGTATTTCAGACATCCTAGAGTATTCTGACTTTACTGATGAGTTCATCAACCAAATCGGAAAGTATAACGTCAGCATTCTCAATCAGATTTCTGACCTATACATCTATGACTTTGGTGTGTTTATTGAAGTCGCTCCTGACGAAGAGCAAAAAGCTAAGTTGGAGCAGAACATTCAGATGGCGTTGTCTAAGCAAGACATATTCCTTGAAGACGCTATTGACATCCGCGAGATGAAGAACATCAAGCTCGCCAACCAACTGCTCAAGCTAAAGCGTAAGCAAAAACAAGACCGCGAGGAGCAGCAGATGTTGCAGGGCAAGGCTATGGAAACGGAGAGGCAGATGAAGTCTCAGCAGTTTGCAGCGCAAGCTGCTATGCAGAAGCTGCAAGCCGAGACGCAATCGAAGATGCAGATTAAGCAGGCTGAGATTTCGTTCGAGATTGAGAAGATGAAGAACGAGGCGGAACTTAAGAAGATGCTTATGGAGCAGGAGTTCCAATACAACATGTCACTCAGAAACATTTCTGAGGATGCACTTCAGAGCAGAGAAACACAGCGCGAGAAAGCTAAATCTGAAAGGATTAGTCAGCAAAACTCTGAGCAGAGCAAGCTGATTAACCAACGCAAGAACAACCTTCCACCTCAGAACTTCGAGTCTAACGAAGACAGTCTTGATGGTTTTGACATGGCTGAGTTCTCGCCAAGATAAGTCTAATTTATTGTCATTACTTTTGTAAAAATCTAATCTATGGAACTTAAGGTACGCGAAGTGACGGGCGAAGAAAAGTCACAACAAGAAATCGAGCAGTCACTTCTTGACAAGCATGCGCAGGAAGTAAATAATGAAACACCTCAAGCTGAGGAGCCTCAGCAAGAGACCCCACCCGTTCAGGAGGAAGCTCCTGTTCAGGAATCTAAGTCAGAGCTTTCTGACGACGACGTTCTTTCATATATCAAAAACAGGTACGACAAGCAGATTGACTCTGTAGACCAACTCTTTGCCGAGCGCGAAGAGGCTGAGGAACTTCCGGAAGATGTCGCTGCGTACTTAAAGTACAAGAAGGATACAGGAAGAGGGTTTAACGACTACGTAAGACTCAACAAGGATTACGATGAAGTTGCCCCCGACCAACTCCTTCGTGAGTATTTGGTTGCCACCGAAAAGGGATTAGATGCAGAAGACATCGACACCTTGATGGAGGCTTATTCTTTTGACGAGGAGTTGGATGACGAATCGACAATTAAGAAGACCAAGCTAAACAAGAAAAAAGCTATTGCGAAGGCCAAAGACTACTTTGAGTCAGAGAAAGAAAAATACGGAGCACCCCTTGAGTCGAGCGGGAGTTCCCTTTCTAAGGATGACCAAGATAAGTTAGAGGCGTATAAGCAATATATCCAAGAGTCAAACTCTTTTGAGGAGTCAATGAAGAAGCGACAGGAAGTCTTTCTTCAGCAGACCAACGAAGTTTTCGGAAGTGAGTTCAAGGGCTTTGAGTTCACGCTTGACGAAGACAAGACGGTCACCTTCTCTCCGGGTGATGCTACTGAGTTAAAGAAGGCACAGTCTGATGCCACTAACTTCCTTAAGAAGTATGTGGACGAAAACGGTGTCATCAAAGACGCAGCAGGTTACCATCGAGCTTTGGCTATCGCTATGAATCCCGAAAAGTTTGCTCGGTTCTTTTATGAACAGGGCAAATCGTTTCAGGCTGACAGTACGATGCGCAAGATGAAGAATACTGACATGTCTATGCGCAACACACCGGAAGTCGTGAAGAAGGGAGGCATGCAAATAAAGTCCTTGAACAGTGACTCAGGTCGAGGACTTAAGATTAGGAGTCGAAAAAACTAAAAACTAAGAAAATATGGCTTTAACAGCTTTTGATTTGGGACTGCAGCCATCAGCGCAGCAGGTTCCGCTTAGTACGAACTATATCACGAACTTCAACTTCTTGAATCAGTATCTCCCTGATACTTACGAGAAGGAGTTCGAGAGATATGGCAACCGTACTATCTCTTCTTTCCTCCGCATGGTTGGTGCGGAAATGCCTTCTAACTCTGACCTGATTAAGTGGGCAGAGCAGGGAAGACTTCACATTAAGTACACTAAGTGTGGTACTGCTGCTAATAATGGAGACAGTGAGGCTATTTTCCAAGTGAACGACACAGGTATTCCTGCATTTACTGCTACCAACGCTATTGCCGTAAGAGTTGGACAAACTCTTTTCATTCAAAAGAATGATGGCTCTGCCTCTAACAAGGCTATTGTTACAGCGGTAGACGAGACTCAAAACCAATTTACTTGTGCTTTCTACGAAGCAGGCGGCTTCGGTGGTGTTTCAGGTGGTGGTTTGGCTAACACGAACTTCACTGTGTTTATCTATGGTTCGGAGTTCAAGAAGGGTGAAGCAGGTATGCAAGGCTCTCTTGAGGCTGATGATACCATCCTTTCTAACAACCCAATCATCCTGAAGGACACCTACTCGGTGAACGGTTCTGACATGGCTCAGATTGGATGGGTAGAGGTGACTACAGAAAACGGTGCTTCAGGATACCTGTGGTACTTGAAGTCTGAGCACGAAACTCGCCTTCGTTTCGATGACTACCTCGAAACTGCTATGGTAGAGGCTGTGCCTGCCGTTGCTCCTGCCGTTGCTGTTGCAGGACAGAAAAACGCACAAGAGGAAGGCTTCATGGGTTCTGAAGGTGTGTTCCACGCAGTGAATACAAGAGGTAACGTCTATGCAGGCGGTAACCCAACTGTACTCGCTGACTTCGACACCATCATTCAGCGTCTTGACAAGCAGGGTTCTATCGAGGAGAACGTTCTCTTCATCAACCGTCAGTTCTCGTTTGACATTGACGATATGTTGGCTGCTCAAAACTCTTACGGAGCGGGTGGTACTTCATTCGGCCTGTTCGACAACGACGAGGAGATGGCCTTGAACCTTGGCTTCTCAGGCTTCCGTAGAGGTTACGACTTCTACAAGACTGATTGGAAATACTTGAACGACCCAACTTTCCGTGGCGGTTTGTCTACTGTGGCAGGCAGCGGAACGATTAACGGTCTTCTTGTTCCTGCAGGTTCTACTACCGTGTACGACCAAATCCTTGGTAAGAACGCGAAGCGTCCATTCTTGCACGTTCGTTACAGAGCGTCTGAGACTGAAGACCGTCGCTACAAGACTTGGATTACAGGTTCTGCCGGAGGTGCAATGAACACTGACGTTGACAAGATGCAGGTTAACTACCTGTCTGAAAGAGCTGTTTGCGTGATGGGCGCGAACAACTTCGTCATCTTCAATGCGTAAGATTGCGTAACACGTAAAGGGGAGGCGTGTCCTCAAGGACACGCTTCCCGCTTTACTTTTTTAATTCTAAATCGTATCTAATGAAAAAGAAAAATGAAGTGTATGTCGATAAGACATACAGACTGACTAATGCAGTCGCGCCCTTGGCGTATATGATTCCCACAAGAAATAGCCGTTCTTTTCCGCTCCTGTATTGGGACGAAGAAAAAGGTCTTAATCGAGCATTGCGCTACTCAAGGAATCAGAACAGTCCTTTTGAGGACGAACAAGACGGAAACGTCATCGTAGAGCCTGTTATTTTTGAGGATGGCCTACTTACTGTGCCGCGTCAAAATCAAGTTCTGCAAAAGTTTCTGCACTACCATCCGTTGAATGGCAAGTCATTTGAAGAGGTAAACCTTGAGAAGGACGCATCACAAGAGATGGAAAGTCTTGAAACGGAAGTAGATGCTCTCATCGAAGCACGCTCTCTCTCTTTGGAGGAGCTTGAGAACGTATGCCGAGTGGCTTTCGGAAGAAGCACTGACAGGCTGAGTTCGGCTGAGATGAAGAGAGATGTTTTGATGTTTGCTAAGTACAACCCCGGAGACTTCTTGCGCATCTTGCAAGACCCTGAGCTTAGGTTCAATTCGACCGTTCAGAGGTTTTTTGACTCAGGAATGCTTACCACTCGTAGAAACAACACAGAGGTGTGGTTTAGCACTCCTACCAACAAGAAGAAGATGCTTAGTGTCCCGTTTGGCGTAAGTCCTAATACAGCGGCAGGCTCGTTCCTAAAGAGCGATGACGGTATTGAAGCCCTCAAGATGCTTGAGGGTTTAGTAGACTAACACCTTACTACTGATAAGAAGAGGAGCAGAAATGCTCCTCTTTTTTTTATCCTATCTTTGTAGGGATATTTTTTTACTCACGCAGAATTTTTTACATGCAGAAGTATATCAAGGTTACAGGACTTACGAATACCGTTCAGGTAGTAAACTGTAACAACATCCTTGGGATTGTTAGGCCCAACACCACATCCGCAAGTTTTGGAATTACCACGGCGGATACCGAGACAAAGATTGTCTACATTGATGCGAATAGTGCTACATCGGAGGTTACTACCTTCGACCATGCTGCGGCAGGTTCCGGTACAAATCGTGTAGCGCAAGCTAACTTCATCAAGGACTTGATTGTTCAGGCGTGGGAGCAGCCCTATACAGAGCCATTTGTTACTGTTGATGGAACTGACTTCCCCTTGACAGTTACACTCGTTAACCCCGCAGGCTCATAATCATGCAGAAGTATCTACAATTTTCAGACAGTGCAGGTCAGGAGCACCTCGTTAATCTGAATCACATTTCGTTGGTTAACTCGGCATCGGCCACACAAACTGATGTCAGGTATTTCAATACCGAGCTAAACGCAGACGTAAACATTTCTCATGGAACCGACACGACTACTGACGAGTTTCAGGAGTATTTCTTGGAGCAGATGAGAAAGTGCTTGGCTTCCGATTGGAAGAAGCCCGTGCTTGTGTGTGAACCACCTGTTGCTATTGCAGTAACCACAATCGCATAATGGATATGACTAAGTACCTAAAAATTACAGGAGTTGGTGGGACAACAAACACTGTTATCCCTTGTAATGACCTGTTCAGAATCACTGTTGACACATCAGGCGCTCTTACAGCAGTTGATTTGAGATACTTCGATACTGATGCTGATGCTTTTGCTGTGGTTCTACAGACTTTGGCTACTACAGCAGAAAAAATTACAGAACAAGCTAACTTCATTGCTGACAAAATTGTAGAAGCATTGCAGCTTCCATACGAACAGCCCATGCTTGAGATTTCTGCTGATGGCTTCCCTTCACCGCTTACCTCAATCTCAGTTTCGTAATCATGCAGAAGTACCTTAAAATTACCGGACTTACATCGGGGAGCAATACAGAGTCTGTTGTGCCTGTTTTCCAAGTAGCACAAGTCATTAAGGACGGTGCAGGGCCGGACTTTAACATTGTTCTGTTAAGAAATTTTTCTAGCCACTCAAGTGGAGATATTGTCAACATTCTTCATGCTAATGGCACAGCAGCAGAAAATATCGAGATGGTGAACTTTATCTCTGACCTCATTGTAAAGGTTCAACAGCAGTCGTACACCAAGCCTTACCTTGAGATTGCTGCAACAGACTTTCCCTCAACAGTAACTAACGTAACTGTAAACTAAGAGTCATGGAAAAGTTTATTACTATCACAGACACCACGACGGGTCAGAAGCGCCTTATTGATTTGACTAGAATTGCAGGATTTTCCTCGACGTCTACTCAGCTTACTATCGAATATCTTCATCCTTCTGCGGACAACGCTGCGACTTATGTAATCACACATGATACCGCACCCAATAGTGGGGCGTTTAGAACATGGTTTGTTGACCAAATGGAGGTTATTCTCGCAACGGATTGGAAGCACGTCACTGCCGAGCCTACACCACCATATAAAGTAACCAATATTACTTAAAGTCATGACAAAGTATCTTCGCATTCTAAACGCAGATGGGCAGCAGTACCTTATTGACGTGACTAAGGTTTTAGGGTTTGACAGCACCACGGCTTCTACCACTGAAATGACCATTATTTATAGACCTATTACAGGCAATAATGATTTGAGGATTAAAATCACACACGCTACTGCTCCTAACGCTTACGTTTTTCAAAATTGGTTTGTTAGCCAAATGGAAAGCATTTTGTCACGCAATTGGAGAGAAGTCGTAGAAAGCCCTACGCCTCCCTATGCGGTGACAGCAATCACTAATGTCTAAGAAAATATGAGCGACTACAAATACATCAAAGTAACCAACCTTTCTCCCTCTTTTGGACAGACGGAGAGGTTGGCTCCTGCATATAACTTGTGGAAACCTATTTATGATTCTACCTCTCCATTTGCAGATTTTTCTATCCGCATGATTGTTAACGACGCTAGTACAAAGGATATTGCCTTTATAGTGAAAGGGCCGGATGGAACAACCAACTTTACTGATACAGGAGCAGTGGGATACACCGAGCAGGATTATTACAATTTTACTAAGGAGATTCTAAACAAGTTCTTTGAGACAGCAGCAAACAGCACTGACCAAGTAACTGTAGTTAGAGCAGGGGTAAATGGAGACATTGGGCCTAAGTTGGGAACCATTACAGCAGTATCAATAGCATCATGATGAACGAAAAATACCTTTACTTCGATGGCCTTGGAGAAGGCGGAGACGCAGCTATCTCAGCTCGTTGGTATATCCGCGCATCCGATGTTGTCAGCGTGATTGCGAATGGTAATACTTCTTTTATTATCACCTACTCGGTATCTGAATCCTCTTCAGATACCTTAGAAGTCTTTCACACAGCCAATGTAGCAGGCAACCCTGTTGCTGCAGAGCAAGTAGCACAGCAGATTTTGGATGTGCAAAACACCTCTTACACAGATGGGTTGCGAGAAATTAAGCTCGCGGGAGGACAAACCCTGAGTTATATCTAAGAGATATATCCTACTACAGAAAGAGAGGGGCAATAGCCCCTCTTTTTTTTGGCTATCTTTGTAGCATGAACGGGCTAATTAGAATACGCAGCACAGTCGACTCTGATTTGTACATACCTGTAAACTCAATTAAGGAAGTAGCTCGAACAAGTGTATCAGAAATCAGTATCATTACAGAGCCTGTTTTTATGAATAGGTCGGGCACGTTTAATGCACCCGGATATGTGCTTGGGGAGGCCACTCCGGGGGCAGGTCTTTTAGACACAAACAATGTACAGGCTATTATTGACGCATGGACTTCAGTGCTACGCGGTCAACAGTCTATTGCTACGGTTAATTTTTCATTTCCTATCAGAAGCGTGACTCGCGCCATGATTGCATGGCCTTAATCCAAAAGCCCTCTGCTTTTTAATTCCGTATCTTTGCCTAAAACAAGGCAATGATTAACTCAGTCAGACAATCTGTTCTGTCTGTGCTAAACAAGAATAACTACGGTTATCTCTCACCTGCTGACTTCAATCTATTTGCAAAGCAGGCGCAGTTAGATATTTTCGAAAGTTATTTTTCTCAGTACAACTCTCAGATAAACAAGGAAAACGCTCGTCAGTCAGGCACGGGCCTTGCTAACTTGTCTAAGAGCATCGAGGAGTCAATGGACTTGTTCTCGATGACCCGTGGCCTCAACCTTGATGCTACCACAGCGGGACAGTATTTGATGCCTTCAGCGACCACTACGGGCAGCGATTACTACTATGTCAACAAGGTTCTTGTGTACAAGACCACCTTGACTGCAGGGACAACCACAGGATTTACAACGGGTACATTTGATGTGCTGACTGATAGTGGAGCTACATTTTCGTTAAACAGCATCAGTGCAGGAGATATTGTGGCTGTTCAAACTGCAACACAAGGTGTGCAGTATTTGACCGTTGAGGCAGTAACAAACAATAACAACATCACTGTATCGGGAGATGTGCTTAATGCCGCAGGCTTTCAATACACGATTATCAGTCAGATTGCACAGCAGAACGAAGCGGAAAAGGTGACGCATAGCAAGATTACTATGCTGAACAACTCTATCTATACTGCTCCCACTATTGAGTACCCTGCCTACACGTCAGAAGAGGCGTCTATGCAGGTATTTCCAAGCGCAAACATGACAGCGGGCAGAGTGATTGCTCAATACTTTAGATATCCTCGCGACCCGAATTGGACGTATATAACTCTTGCGGGAGGTGAGCCTGTGTTCAACCAAACAGACGCCGACTTCCAAGACTTTGAGATTCCTCTTGATGATGAGAACAACCTCACCATGAAGATTCTACAGTATGCAGGTGTTACTATTAGAGAGCCTGAAGTGTTTGGCTTTGCTGCAGGTGAGGAGGGTAAAGAACAGCAAAAAGAAGCATAATGGCATACATCAATCAGTTTCAGTATTACGAGAACGGGGGAGGTAATCCTGAAGGAGCCAATTGGGGTTCTTATCAGTACGTTTCTCTGTACGACATTGTCAACAATTTTATGTTGATGTATGCAGGCAACCACAACCTTGTGAACAACGAAGAAAGGTTCAAGGTGTTGTTTCACGCCAAGCGTGCCATTCAGGAACTGAACTATGATGCATTCAAGGAGGTCAAGGTTCTTCAGCTTACGATTACTGACCAATACAGGTTTATCCTGCCGTCTGACTTCGTGAATTGGATTAGAATCTCCGTTTACAAAAACGGATGTCTATACCCTATGACTGAAAACATTCAGGTCAATTATGCTGAGGCTTACTTGCAAGACAATAACGAACGCATCTTGTTTGATGTGGATGGCAATGCTCTGTCACCTGAGTTTTCAGACCTTGACTTTGATAGGATTACAGGAGCAAAGAAAGACATCTACTTGAACACAGGTCACCCATTTGATGGCTACGAAGCCTATTTCTATATGGGTAACTATTATTTCACCACTCCTTTTGGCGGAGCGTGGTATTCGCTAAATACAGAAACAGCCAACGCCAACCCAACTTTTGCCATAGACCGCACTTCAGGGGTAATCAACTTCGGAACTGAGATTGGGGCAGGAGCATCAGTGGTTCTTGAGTACGTTTCTGATGGCATGGAAAATGGTGATGACAGCAAGGTGCATGTCAACAAGCTGTTCGAAGACTTTGTGTACGCATACATTGAATATGCTATCCTAAACAGTAAGCTAGGCGTACAGGAGTACATCGTATCTCGTGCAAGAAAAAGAAAAGGTGCGCTCTTGCGTAACGCTAAAATCAGAATCAGTAATATCCATCCCGGCAGATTGTTGATGAGCATGCGCGGAAAGGATAAGTGGATTAAGTAATGGCAAAGGACTTAAGGACATTTACCAAGGGTAAAATGAATAAGGAACTTGATGAACGTCTTGTTCCTGATGGCGAGTACACTGATGCGTTGAATATCCGAGTCGGGTCTACCGAGGAGGATGAGATGGGTGTGATTGAAACAACTCTTGGCAATACGCAGCTTACCACCCTTCAAGTTCAAGAAACCACATTAAGCGTATCGGCAGCATGTATCGGTGTGCTTGAGGATAGCTCAACAGAGACTATCTATTGGTTTGTGCATGACCCTGCATTTACAGCGTCAAGCAATACGGGAAAGCTCGACCTTATTGTGTCGTTTAATACGAGCACTCAGGTTACTACCTACCATGTCATTAGTATGGATGATGGTGGTGGTGTTAATACTACGCTGAACTTTAGCACCTCCAACCTTATCACAGGAGTGAGTCTAATTGATGACCTTCTGTTTTTTACTGATGACTTAAACCCTCCTCGTCGTATCAATGTTAATCGCGTTTATGGCGAACCGACAAGCGGCGATATAGATACAATCACTGCTGACGAGCTTCTTGTTGTCAAGAAAGCACCCGTTACCTCTCCTGCTATTACTTCTACCTTTAATCCAAATATCTCTTCTACGTTTATGGAAGAGAGGTTTATCTGTTTTGGATACAGATGGAGATATGACGACAACGAATACTCGGCTACGTCACAGTTTTCTACACCTGCGTTTACGCCAAAAGATTTTGACTTTACACCTAAGAGCTACCTCAACGAGGGCTTTATCAATAAGCATAACAACGCTACCATTACTTACAACACGGGTAGTAACCTTGTTAAAGGGATTGACATTCTGTTTAAGGAGGCCAACGACAGCACCATTAAGGTCATCGAAAAGCTCGACAAAGCAAAGCTCGGTCTTCCTGACAACAACGACCTGACATTCAATTTTAGTGACAGCAAAATCTTTACGATTCTGCCGAACTCTGAGATTCTTAGGTTGTACGACAATGTACCTCTGTTGGCTCAAGCTCAAACGCTTATGGGCAACAGGCTTATGTACGGAAACTATCTTGAAGGATATGACCTTATAGATACCAACGGCAATCCTACACAGCTCAACTATATCTGCACGCTAAAGGAAGACACCCTTTCTGAGGAGGCTCTTCCTTCGGGTAATGTCTCAACAGTAGGACAGACGTATACACTCCCACAAAGCGTAACGGGAGGTAGTTTGGAAACAGTTGCGGGGGCTAGACAAACAATTGACCTTACTCCTTTTTGTGTAGACGCTCAGGGCAACAGCAGGCTGACAGCAGGCAGCGTGATGGAGTTTGAGTTTCAGATTTATCTTGAATCTTCCAACACGCAAGAGGTGGGTACGGGGCCGTTCCCGGCCCAAGTTCCTTCAGGGACATCAAGTAACCCTATAGTTGTTACAGCAACATTTACGATAAACGCCAATTACGATTCATTGGCTGATTGGATGAGCAGTGCCAACTTTCAGAACTCAGTTGGTACTCTAACAAACATTTTACCTGTATTTGATAGTGGGGGTGCTGCAACGTCTTGTCAGGGAGGTACTCTGACAGACTCTTTCAATTGCGGTAGAGAACAATCTCTTGGTTCGTTTACGTTTGTGACTTCAGGCTTTACTTCATTCACTAGCATCGCTCAACCCGAACCTGTTATTTTCAATCAATTTTCGGGCAACACCTGTCAGGTGATATTTCCCGGCTTGAGATATACGGACGACCCTGCATCTCCAACTAACGACTCTTTCTTTTTCTACCGCTTTTTAAGCTCTGCTTCCACTAAAGTCACATTCTTCCCTGCGGGAACTGCAGAGAGCCTTCACAGCAACAGAGGCTATGAGGTGGGTATTATCTACATGGATGAATACAACAGGTCTACTACGGCTCTTGTCAGCAATCAAAACGCTGTACATGTTCCATGCTCTGCAAGCCCGACTAAAAATCAGATTAGGGTAGAGATTCCAACTACTCAAGTTCCTCCTGCATTTGCAAGCAGATACAAGTTTGCTATTAAGCCTGATGAGGCGGGATACAACACCATCTACTCGAACACCTTTTTTGTTGACTCAACTCAGAACAGAGCGTTTATTTTGTTGCAGGGTGAGAACCCAAGAAAAGTAGAAGAGGGCGATAGACTTATTGTTAAGGCTGACACAAATGGCCCTACAGATGAGTGCATTTATGTTACTGTCCTTGAGAAAAAGGTTATGCAAGCCAATGAGCTTCCCGGTAACAACGGAGTAACGGGAACGTACATGGTGATTAGTACCGACGGTCTTGCCTTGAATCCTTCGGAAGGAACTTTCAAAGATACAGGCATGATTGAGGCCAAGGCGCAGGACTTGTTTAACATCGGTAATGATAGAACACCATATATCTTATTGCCGCTCAACGACCCTATGGGCAACCCCGATGCGGGTCAATCGCCCGGTGGTAGCTCAGGGCCGGGTCAAGATTATGAAGTGCCTGCAGGTTCTATTGTAACAATCAAGTTAAAGGGCGACAGGAGGGGTAGCGGCAATGACTGTGAAGAGAGAAGAATCAACATTCCCAATGTTCAATACACTGTTACGCAAAACTATCCTAGTCTTTCTGATTGGTTTATTGGAGATGGGATTATTGATACCTTAATCAATGAGGACTTTTTCACAGGCGGTGCTCCCGCGTCGGATGGTCTTGTAAAAAACGCAGGGGCAGCATCCCCATCTTCTCCTAACGACCCGTCAACCATATCAGGTTCAGGGTCAGCCAATTTTGAAACGGGCAACGGGAAGGACGACATGCGCGTTGGCAATACAAGCGACCTCGACACCATTGGCATTCCTTCGGGCTTGGCTCAAAGCGAGTTTGGTGCTTGCGTGCTAACATACCCAAGCGGAAGAAAGTATCTTGGTTTTCGTGGTACGCTGTGCTGCGGCACAAGCAACGCTAAGACTTCTAGGCTAAAAGGTCGTATTACCGTGCGTCGTGCGATTGACCGGTTAATCTTTGAGACGCTGCCTGCTGATGCGCAGCCCGACATCTTTTTTGAGTCTTCGGTTTCGTATCCCATCACCAATGGATTCCATGAGGGAAATGTCCAAGACCAAACGGCAACTCAGTCTGCTATCATCGACACGGCATTCTATAACTGCTATACCTATGGCAATGGCGTAGAGAGCTACAAGGTGCGCGACTCTATTGTTGGTAAAGAATTTAACCTTGGCAACAGAGTGACAGCTACTCAGAGCCAAGACTACAAGCAGATTAGAAGGTATGCCGACATCACCTATAGCGGTGTTTACAACCAAGAGAGCAACGTAAATAAAACTAATGAGTTCAACCTTGGCCTTCTAAACTTCAAGCCTCTTGAGCAGCGGTTTGGATTTATCAGAAAAATGGCGGGTCGTGAAACCGACATCCTTGTTCTCCAAGAGGATAAAATTTCATACGTGCTTGCAGGTAAGAACTTGCTTTCTGATGCGGTTGGAGGTGGTGACATCGTGTCTATCCCTGAAGTTCTCGGAACGCAGATTGCTCGAACCGAAGAGTATGGTATCTCAAACAATCCTGAGAGCTATGCGGAGTACGGGTATGACAAGTTCTTTACCGATGCCAAGCGTGGCGTTGTTATTCAGCTACGAGGTACAAATGCGCAGAGCGAGCAGCTTAATGTTATCTCTGACCAAGGAATGAGCACATGGTTTAGGGAGCTGTTTCAGGTAGCATTTGATAGACAAAAGCTCGGAGCGTATGACCCTTATGCGGGAGAGTATGTGCTTCACTCTAATACCCGACAACTGCCTGCCGAAAGAAAAGAATTTCCATGTGGTACTACGCAAACATTTACCGTCAACGGGACTACTGCAAAAGCAAACTATAACCTTGGAACAACGACGGGTGATGTCGTTGTCAACTATCAGTTTGTTGGTACAGGCACTATAAATGTCGTCAGGTTCCTTTACGATGGAGTTACTTATCAGGACACTTCGCCCACAACTTCAGGCTCACTAACTATACCTAAGCCAAACCCTACCCCTACTACGGGTGAGTTTGCCATTAGCGGTACTGCCACTGTTATTGTTACCGTCGAGTGTCCTGACGCTGACACTCTCAGCGTCATTCAGGTTTGTTTGACAAGCTCTTCCGATGCAGGTGAACTCATTCACAATGAGTTCTCCTTTGCTCAAGGAACCTATACGTCTCCTGTGTCTTCTACACAGATTACATTAAGCAATTCAGGTATCGCTCCTGTGGTCAGTCAGTTTGATACGTTCACAGGGTTGATGGGAAGTGGGTTCATTCCAACTGAAGGCTCTACGGTGACCATGGCGGGTAACAGATTTGGTTCTGACACCTTTGTGACTCCTTTGGGAACACAGTTCTTGTTCCTTAGAACTGCGGTTAGCTATCCTAATACACCAACAGGTATCACAAACCTGCTTGCAGCCGCCTCTGCAGGTATTCCAAACATAAGCGGAGGTGTAACTGTGTCAGGTGCGGGAACGCCTTATACAGTAGGTAGTATTCAACAAGGCCCATCGGCAACGACAAGGCCAAACCTTTACCTTATTTATGACTACCGTCAAGGAGGCTCGGGTGTTAGCCTGTGCTATAACGGAAGCAAGCCTGAGCTTGCGTGCTGCTGCAGAAGTACAAGAACTGTTTTTCTTGACGCACCAAATCTTGCATCAGCAACCACTATATACACCGATGCCAACCTTACTACACCTGATATAACAGGGTTTTATTCTGATGGCAACATTGTTAGATTCCAAACAACGTCAGGGTCAACAGCTACTCTTGCGCCTGCTCAAACGTGTGTTCCTTGCGCACCAAGCTGTGGAAGTACAGTAAGAGGTACTGCAATTAAAAGCTCTTATGCAGTATGGAATTGTGATGTGGGTTCAGCTACAGGAGCTATTGTAATTAGCTTCCCTAGTCCTCCTTCTATTCCTATTGGAATTAGGGCAACTTTCGACGGAGTTGAGTATACCACCCTTACCTCTGCTATAACGGGTCAGCGTGGCCCCGCAGTAGCAGGAGAGCTTGTGGTGGTTGGAGAAACAGCATCTACCTGTCCTCAGATACCGGGCACGTTGAGCTTAAACAACCTAGTCCCTAACGGTGGTAATTGGGTTACTTCTAGCGGAACCACTTCTATTACACATTCAGCAAGCAGCTTATTTATCAGCCCAAGCATCGGGAGTATTGCTATGGTTATTAACAAGCCAAATGCGACTCCCTCTACCCTCAAGCTAGAGCTTACCGCACCGTGTGGTACAGGCACAAACCTAGATGTACAAGTTGAATGTCCTCAAGCGATACCCGCAACTTCAATTGGGCCTAGACAATCTACCCAAACAGGAGCTTGTGCTAGCTCACTTACAGGTACTGCATACTTTGTTGCTCCCAACGGTACAGTCGGTGGTGCTCCGGAACTGCACAGTTTTGGTTTCAGCGACTCAGGAGCAGCGACATTCTTGAGTGGGGGTCTTTACCTGTACGATGATGGTACACCTAGTGGGGGTGTTTTCAACATGGGTGCGAATGGTATCATAACATCAATCGCCACATGCCCACCATAATCGTGTCCTTGAAGACACACCAAAAGAACAGATATGCCTGTACCATTAGCTAATTACACCCTGACATACGACACGGACGCACGCATTCAAGGATGGCCTTCGTTCTACAGCTACGCGCCTGACTATATGGTCGGGATGAATAGTTTTTTCTATTCGTTTTCAGGAGGAAATTTGTATAGGCACAGCGTCAACCCCGTAAGAAACAACTTTTACGGTGTGCAGTACAATAGCACCGTTACCACTCCATTCAACTCACAGCCCCTCGACAACAAGCTATACAAGACGTTGGCATTGCAGGGTGCGGAGGCTTGGGCCGCACAGATGGTAACGGATATTCAGACCTCGCTTGCTATGCCTGCCGACTTCTTTGAGGTTAAGGAACAGACGTTCTTTGCTTTTGTAAGAAACCAAGACGCTAACGTCAACTTCAGTCTCCGTTCAGCACAGGGTATTGGTTTCAGCATCGGGATAAATCCAACCGTTCCCACTGCCGTAGTCGTGGAGTTTCAACAGGGCGTAAGTCTTAGCGGTATCAATGGAACGCCTGTAAGTGGAACCAACGTGGGCGATATGCTGTACTTTGGAACAGGAACGCCAACATTGGCGGGACAGATTACTGCAGTCAATGTCAATCCGCAGGCGGGGATTAACGAGCTTGTCGTTGACACAACCGTTACAGGAGGTAATATGCCAACTCAACCGTCATACTTCTTGGTAGCTCGCAACCAAATTGCTGAGTCGCACGGGGTGTTGGGACACTACGCTTTGACAACCCTTACGCACCCCGGTACAACACAGGGTGAGCTGTTCGCTGTGCAGTCTGATGTAATGAAAAGCTATCCCTGATAATTCAGTATCTTTGTGGGTATGAGTGAAGAAACTCTACCAATTCAATTGATTGCAGACATTCCTCTTCGCAGGGGTGTTATGTGGGAGAAAATTGCGGAGTTTGAGAATCAACTCAAAGACATCGAGGGAGCCATGTCGCATACGGCAGGAGACCCTCAGTCTGAAGAAATGAAAAAGGTTTTTCCGCTGAAACAGCATATTGAAGGCGGCCTTTACACGAGGGAGATTCACATGCCCGCAGGCTCTTTGGTTATCAGCATGATTCATAGGCAACAGCATCCTTCTTTTTTGTTGAAGGGCAAGGTTTCTTACCTAACTGATGAGGGCAAAGTAGTTACTATCGAAGCACCTCACAAAATCTTTACTCAGATAGGAACTCAAAGAGTTCTGTACATCCACGAAGACACCGATTGGTGCTGCGTATACAAGACAGATGCACAGACTTTTGAAGAGGCGGAGGCTGACGTTTACACTAACAATTTCTACGACCTCCCTGAGAGCGTAGTAAAAGAAATAAAACTACTATGGCAGGAGTAATGTTTGGCTTGTCGGCTGCAACACTAGCAGCCATTGGAAGTACCGCTATTGCAGCGGGTACTGCAACTTCATCCTTCATTCAAGCAGGTAAGCAGAAGAAAGCACAGCGTAGAGCTGAACGTGAGGCTTCTAAAAAGATGGCAAGCGCACGAAGGTCTCTTGAGAAAAACTACATGGAGTCGCTGTCTATCCCGCTTGAAGCATACGAGCGCGAGATGGAGGCTATCAATGTTCAGACAGCGCAAGCCACTCAAGCCGCCACAGAAGGCTCTCAGCGTGGCGTAGCTGCCACGGCAGGTCAAGTTCAGCAGGTGGCTTCAGAGGCACAGGCCGAGCAGCGCACCAAGATGGCTGAAGACCTGTTTAACCTTGAGGCTGCCACGGCTGAGGAAGCAAGCCGCTTGAGAGATATTGGTGTCAACCTCGACCTCGCTGAGGCTGAGGGCGCACAGATGGCTGCGGCTGATGCAGCCCGTGCAAGAGCACAAGCTATTAACCAAGGCATTCAAGGTGTTGGACAAACAGCTTCATCAGCAATGTCACTCGTTCCCTTGTATCAGAAGCAAAATGTTGGTGCTAGAAGAGAAGCATTAGGACAAACTACACTTAGAGGTGATGCACAGTTAGACCCATTTGGAATGCAAGTAGCACAGGATAGTGAGGCGGCAGCTCGTGTGCAAGCAGGTTTTACAGGAAGCGGGTTTGACACGTCTAATATGACTAACAGACAGTTCAGGCAATTTGAAAGGTCTTTGAGTCCTGCGCAAAAAGCATCTTTGTTTAGTGCAGGATACTATGACCGCTTGATGCCCGGTGGTATGGATGCCTTCTACAACATCGGTAGCGGCACAACAATAGCAGGACAATAATGGCAAAGACGTACTTTAAGGCGCAGCCTACCGCTGCAGAAACCCAAATCAATTGGGCTGAGGTCGGCAAAAACTTCAGTGACATGCTCACTGAGGAGGCCCGCGTTCGTGAAGAAAAAAAGGCCGCCATTGATGAAGCCTCTCGGCAGTATCAGCAAACCCTCAACGACGTAGACCAAGGGCAGAGTGCCACCGCCAATCAGTGGTGGCTTACCGCTGCAGGTGAGATGCAGAATCAGATGCTCATGCAGGACAGGATGCTCAAGTCAGGAGCCTTGAATCCTCGTGACTACACCGTCATGCGTCAGAACCTTGTCGATGGAACGGACGGCCTGATTGGTGTGTTCGGCAAGTTCAATGAGGAGTTCAAAGACCGCATGGATAGGTTTGAGAACGGAGAGTCGCAGGACTTGGAGCAGTGGGCTATGGCTGAGTTGGAGAACTTCGGCAACTTCCAAAATACAGCAGTCGTTGTGAACCCTGAGACGGGCATGCTTAGTGTGGCTGATGTAGATGACAACGGAGCGATTGTCAACGACCCGAACAAGATTCGTAGCGTCACTTCTATGCAGAATCTGATTGCTCGTCGATACGACAAGTACGACCTTGAGGCAGCAACCACAGAATTTGCGGGCAGTGTAGGAACATGGGACACCATCTCAAGAACTTACGGAAGCGAACTTGCCAAGGGTCTTATCACCAAAACATCTGACCCATTCTTTAAGGGATTCACCAAGAACGAGCTTGTGTCATTGGGCATGAGCGAGGCTGATGCCATTAAGTATGAAGCTGAACTCAACGTATATACAGCGGGTGAAGACCGATTCGTACAAGACATTATGAGCGTGTGGTCTAACACCTCATCTATCCTTACCAACAGCATGAGCTTTGCTCCGAACGGTGAGGAGTATACGTTTACGTTTGATAAAGAGGGCCGTGCTGAGAATGAAATCCTTTTGGTAAAAGACCCACAGGGGCAACTCCGTGCTGAGTATACAGAAGAACAAGAGAAGGCTGTATCTCAAGCCATTCGTGATAGCCTACGCAACAAGCTAGACAGAGAGATTGGTCAGGCTACACCTGTAGCAGACTTTACTCGTCCGACAGCGCAGCAAGAAAAGGCAGCGGCAGGCCAAAAGGACGCTCAGGACTTGGTGGGCGTGTGGTCAGAGCTGTACTACAAGGAAGGAGAACAAAAGCAGGCATCACTCGATGCTCTTCTTTCGTCACAGAAAGCTGTTGACAGCGGCTTGATTGACATCAAAGTAAACGACAGGGCGGTGGAGTTTGTCTATACCAACCCTGCAAAGAACAGGACTATCGCCATCCCTGAAAATCCAACGCAAGATGATTGGATTAGGGTCGGTGTCGAGCTGCACGGTATTGCAGATATTGATGAAGCAACAAGAGCAGCAGGAAGATTCCCTGAAGATGCTGAGTTCGGTGGCTTCACGGATGAGCAAGGTCAGACCATCACGTTTGAAGCTCAAAGAGAAGGGCCAACACCTGAAGTTGACCCGGTAGTGGAGGTCGCCCGACGCACAGCTACCGCAGTCAAGGACGAGTTCTTCTTTGAACAAACGAATAATGATGTACAGGCCGATATCGAAGCTATTGTTGCTCCATTAGGATTTACAGTGTCAACCGCCACAATTGGCAATGACATTACAATTACAAACCCTGAAACAGGGGCGACTATTACCGTCAATACCAACGAGGGGGCTGCTGAGTCGGCCAAGCAAGCACAAGCGTTAAGAGCCTTCATCAACGGACAACTTACCAAAGCTACTTCTGAAGCATACTTGAGAGGTGAAGGTGCAGGTACAGCTACAACAGGAGAACTAGACTAATATGGACGAACTTCAAAAGCTATATGACGCTCTGTCACGAGACGGTTACTACACCAAATCGTTTGAAGAGTTTCAAGTTCAGTACGAAGACCCCGCGTACAGAGATAAGGTCTTCGGAGTGGTATCAAGAGATGGCCTCTACACCAAGTCTCGTGATGAGTTTGACGTTAAGTACAGCTTAGTAAAAAAAAAAGACGATACGGCTTTACCATCGGACGATGGTTTGTCGGACTTGCAAGAGATTAACAACCTTGCTTTTGAAGTCAAGACAGACGTTGAGACCAAGCCTGAAGAGCTTCAAATTACCAATAAGGCAATTGAAACTTCGCAGGCTTTGGCATCTGTTTATCCCGAAGGCGTAGACCCTCAGCTCGTCGCTACAGGGGCGGACAGTCAGTACCTTATCCCAACTCTTTTTCCCACAGAGGACGGAGGGTTTGAAACGATTGAGGTTCAGGACATCAACGACCCTAACGACCCCGCTGTGCTCCGAGCGAAAGAGCTTGGGGTGATACAGTTTTTGGGTGGTGAAGGCAATGAGGTAGATACCATTACTCGTGACCAAGTTTTGCAGGGCGACTTCCGTCGCTTGGCTCAGTTGCAGGGTGACGAGTTCGAAGGAACTTTGTTTGACCAAGAACGCGAGGCTGCAGAGTTTGACCCGTTTGAGAATGCCTTGACAGAAGTTAATGCAGAATTGATTGACGGCACGGAGGAGTACGCAGTGCCCAAGCTAAACTACCTGTTTGGTGACTATGGCTTTACGTTTGAAGAGACAGGGGTAGGCGACGCATTGATTGTCACATCTCGTGACGGGAAAAAAGAGGAGATAGACTTAGACACCTTCTTGGAGATGAGGGATGAGGGTCAAGCTAAAAAGCTAGAAGCCTTCTTGAGAGACAACAAGTCAGACAACACGGCACTGAACTCTATTGCAGGCCAACGAATCGTAGCCAACAACGAAGAGGAGATACTAAAGACGGTAGAGGTCTTCAATGAGCAGACCGAAAACTTTGCGTCTGATGTATCTGAGTTCACCAAAGATTATGCGGAGTTTGCTGTTGAGCTACAAAGGCTTGAAGGGTACAGCCGCGAATACATGAACGACAACCCTGAAGTAAAGGCTCAATATGAGCAGGCACTGCGGCAGCAGAAAGCCTACATGAGTCAATACGAGCAGCTTCTCAGCAAGGAGAAAGTATTTAAGGAGCGTGGTGCGCAGCTCGACAAGGCGGCAGGAGAGTATTACATGATGGAGGGAAAGCAGGGTGAGTTCATGACTACTGTCTTCAACAAGTTCATGTTGGGCGCGGCATCCAAGACTGCGAAAGCTACGGCTAGAGGTGTTAGTCGTTTGACCTATGATGTTGCTGTAGGTGAAGAAGAAGAGTATGACTTGGTGGCCGCTAACGCTGCTCAGTATGATGTACAGATTCCATCAGACATTGACACGGACAGGGGTCGTGCCTTGTACGTCAAGCAAAATCACCCTGATGTCTACGATAAAATCCTCGCCAAGGACAAAGACCAATTTCTAAAATCTACTTTGTACGGGGGTGATAGGTTTAGAAACCCATTCTCACAGGTAGCTGCCAACACCGATACTGAACTCGGTATGGTCGATGCTATCGACAAGGGTGTCCGTGAGTTGATGACATCTGACAACACCACGGAGCAGTACGAGAAAATGCAGTCCGAAGGGTTTTGGGGCGGAGCAATCTTAGGATTGGCTGAGTCACTTCCCGCGATGCTCGGTGGAGCAGGCCCGATAGGATGGGCGCAACGTACAGCGCAGATGTATGCTCTGTCGTCAGAAGGGGTGTATGAGGAGATGGAAGAAAGTGCTGAGTTTGACGACGTAAGCGAGGACGAGAAGCGCAAAGTAGTAGTCCCCATTGGAATCGCAGTCGCAACACTCGAAGTCGCAGGATTCAGAAGTTTAATTTCCCAAAGAGGTTTGTTGAATGGCTTGGTAGCAAGAGCTATCGGAAAGGCTACGTCAAGCACTACAGCAAAATCTTTCGGTGAATTTATCAAGCAAGACGTAGAGAGCTTGATTGCTCGTGGGTTGCTTAAAATTACTGCGGGTGGTCTTGCGGAGTTTGAGACAGGCTTCGCTCAGGAGATAGCAGAGTCAGGCATCAAAGACATTTACAACTCTGTCAAAGAGAAGGAGATGTTCGAGACCCCTGATACTTTCAAGGAGTATTTCGTAGACGCATTGTATGCAGGTGCGCAAGAGATGGTGGGTGGTTTTGTGATGGGAACTATTCCCGCAGCTGCGACTATGGCGCAAGGCAACAAGCTCCAAGAGATGTCTGATGAGCAGTGGAATCTGTTCAAGGAAATCTCTAAAGACTCCAACTATAAAAAGATGTATCTCACCGAGCTGAAGCAAAAGGTTGCTTCAGGGGAAATGACATTGGAGCAAGCGAAA
>TARA_R100001480_G_scaffold6011_2_pt1 | contig 36034 bp, 51 predicted proteins | sample TARA_R100001480 | Tara Oceans TARA_R100001480 (sample SAMEA2622212) | marine metagenome | biome: marine biome (ENVO:00000447); feature: mesopelagic zone (ENVO:00000213) & marine oxygen minimum zone (ENVO:01000065); material: "saline water (ENVO:00002010), including plankton... | reverse complement strand
ACAACAGCTTGTAAATGGTCAGATATTGCATCTATGTGCCAATTATCATTATAAATTCTGTTAGGCTCAATTGTTTGCCATGCTTCTTTGATGAACAATTTGAGGGAGCGCCTCATTTTCTCGGCTCTCACTTGGTTCAACGATAGCATGTTTAAGCACTCGTTCAATGGTGTTGAGGTCATCATCTGTTAATTTACTAATGTCTAGCACCTTTCTTTCTTCAATATTTATGTCCTGTGTAATCTCATGTCTATCTCGTTGACCAAGAATTTGTTTGCCAAGCCATATTGCCATTGGTGTTGAATTTGTTTCTTCCATTATCTGTATTTGTTTTCTTCTTAATGACAACATACCTGTTGCACGACCTTTTAGTATTGATTCTCTTACTTCATTATCATTTGTAAATTTATCTTCTAATGTTCTTAATGGTATATTGAAATAAAAAGCTATTTCTGGCATTGTACAATTTAATCGTGACAATTTTTCTAATTCATTTAAATTTAGCTCTGTTTTTGGTCTTCCTACTTTTTTCTGAATTTTTTTAGCCTTTGTTTTTTTCATCTTCTTTTCATTCTTTCATTTATGTATTTTTGATAAAAATAGTTACTTATTTTGCTAAATATTCCATGTAATTTTAAATAAAATTTTTCCACCTTTTTTTATATACCACGAAAATTATTTATTTATCAACACAAAAAATGTCATTGTTTTTGCCAGAAAGCCTTATTTTTATAGAATCTTTGTATATATCCTAATTCATATAAAGCTAAATTAGCCTTAAACATTGGCATTGATTGAGTTTTACTTAATCCACAATCTCTTATCATTTTTTCTACATCAGATAATTCTAATTGTTTTCTATTGTTGATTACTTTAAGAAAACCCTGTTTGTTATGTTCTTTCATGCCTGTGAATACATTTTTTCTAATTAAAGATGAAAACAATTCATGTAATTTATCTACATAATCATCAACATTAAATGTTTTTGCTCTTTCTTGATTTTTATAACCATAATTTTTATTTACATCTTTGTTCTTAATTAAATGTATTAATTTTTCTTTCTGTTCATTTTCAGAATTAAATAATTGCCAATTATCTTTACCTAATAATTCTGGCATTGTTGTTCTATTAGGAACTATTGTAGATAATCCATAAAACATGCTCTCTAATATAGATATACAAAATGTTTCATGTTGTGAATTAAATGTATTTGAATGACATTTAGGTATTTCATTTAGATATAATTCTTTTGTAGGTAAATCTTTAACCATTACATATGGCTTTTCATTAATAATATTAATTCTATCGCCACCTGCTTTAGTTACTAATACATTAAATTTATATCCTTCATCATATAATTGGTCAAATACCTCAAATGTCGTTCTCCAATTTTTATAATCTTGAAATCTATGATTAAATAAGAATGTAAATTTATCGTATTTTTCTACGTTTTTATATTTATAATTTTTATCAAAGAAACCAAATTTTAATATTTTTCTCTTTTCACTGATTTTATTCTCAAGATTAGGTAAATATTCTCTTATATTATCTAATGTCATGTTCCAACAATGGTCAGAATTAAATAAATTGACATCAGCACAATAATCTCCACACAATTGCATAAATACAAAATGTAAATTAGGTTCTAATGGATATGGTAAACTCTCATGTAAGATATAATGATGTTGATTAACAACAGTTGGCACCATATGAAAATTTGCCATAAAATATTTTAACTGTGGTGCTAATTCTGGTATCTGATTCCATATTAAATAAGGTCCATATGTATCATATATTTTTTTAATAAAGAATGTATCAAAATGGATATTATTTTGTTTTTTACCCTGTGGTATTGCCTGTGGTATTCTTAATATGTTTGGTAATCTAAAAAAGCCATCATCATAATATCTAAAACCTTTTGATGCAGGAAATGGCATTAAGAATGAATATTGAGGATATTTTTCTTCAAATTTAGTTATTACAGAAGAAAGAAACACATAATTACTATCAGAATTGATTGTTTGAACAGACCACATTGGGTTTACAAATATAATCATATCACATGCCTTGATTTGTATTTAATAATTTTTCTAATGCTTGTTCATTTGAATTTACATCAGAATGATTATCTACATATTTATTTAATAATCCCACTACATGTTGATATTTATCTAAATCTTCATATGAAAACACTATTGATTTTGTATATTTATCTTGTTCAACAACTAAATCATTAAATTGCAAATCATCATTTTCTGTATCAAAATCTAATAAATTTTCTAATTCTGTTTTCTCAAAACCTGTTAATTCTAAATCAAATTTAAGATTTAATAATTCTTTCAATTCATCACCTAATAAAAAATAATCCCATTCTGAATCTTCATTTAATCTATTATCAGCTATTCTTAAGGCTTTTGTTTGTTCATCAGTTAATTTTTGTTTTAAAACTGGAACTTTTTTTAATCCTAATTCTTTTGATGCCATTAATCTTGTATGACCAATTATTACAACATCATCTTCATCAACAACTATTGGTTGTGTAAAACCATATTCTTTTATTGATTGAGCAATTTTACCTACTTTTTGGTTTTTTCTTGGGTTTTTTTCAAATGGTATTAAATCATTTATTGGTCGCATTTCTACTTGCATTATTCCTCCTAAAATAAATTTATCTGATTATCTTCATCTACTATAACACCTTTTTCCTCTATCTGTTTGTTTTTCATAAATTTTTCATATGTTATAGTTTCTGATTGCATTTTGTCATATAATTTTTTATCTACAGATTTAACCCAATCCATTAATTCTTCAAATGCCTTATCTACTTGTTCTTGCTGTTTTTTTGTAAGACCATTATCAAATATATCGTGCATTGTTTTACTCATATTTTGATAACCTTTTACAATTACATTTTGATTTGAAACCATATCCCCAAAATGGAAACCAAATGTATTCATTACAATTATAACATTGTAGTGATGTATTATATGGTGGTTTAATTTTAACAGTATATTTTATTGTTTTATTCATAACATCTTGTTCTATAATTAAAATTAAATTCTCTTTGACCTATTTCTCCATAAATACCTTGTTCTCTAATTTTTCTTGTAATAATTTTGGTTATATTTTCTTCAAAATCTCTATGAATAACTAATCCTACATCACACATATTAGCCCAATGTGCAGAGCCACTTACTTGATACAAATCTGGTGGTGGTAAAACTCCTGCATCATTTCTTTGTAATTTATGTGGGTGAGCAACCATCCAAACTACAACTTGATGATTTCTAGCAAATCGCTGACATTTTGCAATTATGTCCCTAATGTGTTCATCTTCTCTTTTATTATTTTCTCTATCTGCACTAATTTGATTAAAAGGGTCAATGACAAGACCTTTGATACCATATCTTTGTTTTGCTGATTTTGCCTTTTGCAAAATATAATCTATTGTTGGTATTACATCAGATGTTTCTAAAAATTTGAAATGATTATTTAGAAAATCCATACCATCAATTAATTCTTTCTGTGAAATTCTATCATAGGGTCCAATATCAAATGGTTTTCTACATCTTTTTTCTAACAATCTTCTAATGTGATTTGGTGTTGAATGTTCTGGTGAAAACACAAATAATTTCCAATTTTGTTGTTCTGCTAAATTCATTAGTATTTGGTCAAGAAAATTAGATTTACCATGATTTGGTATACCTGTTATAAGATTAAATGTAGATGGCATAATTTTGTATATTTCATCTAATTTATCAAAACCTGTTGATATGGCTTTCTGTACATTGCCATCATACATATTTTGAATTGTATCTTTATATTCAAATGCAGTATGTAAATCTTCAATTGGAAATTCTTTTGCATTATAAATACATTCTTTTAATTTATCTTTACCAAATCTTACAAGGCACTCATTTGCATCTTTAACTTGTTTCTCATCTTCTAATGCACTATCTTTGTACAGAGGAAAATGGACAACTTTACATATATCCCTGCCAAATCTATGCAACAATTCAAGTTTAAGGGAATTTCCTGCTTCATCATTATCTGTAGCAATGATTACTTCTTCAGCATCAAATATCCATTCGCTCTGTTCAAAAGCAGAAAACCTTTTATCTTGCATATCAAATTTTGGTTCTTTCGGTGCACCATCTGGTAAACTTACTGTATTTGTAAATCCTGCTTCAATCATTGACAAAACATCAATTTCACCTTCTACAAATATAATTTGTTTCTTTATTGGTGTATCTTCATTTTTAAGCCAATGTTCATACAAACCATCAATGTTATATAATGTTTTTAATGCATCTTTAGATTGATGAAATCTTTTATCTTTTGTTCTAAATTTTATATTTATAATTTCTTTGTTGTAAAAATATGGAAAACATAATTTGTCATTTTGTGTATATAATCCCATAAAATGAGTGGTTGAATGTGTTATTCCTCTTTTTTCTAACCAATTTTGTGCTTCATCAGATAATTTTTTATTTTCTGGAACAAATGGAATTACATTCTTTTTTGTTTCATGTGAAACATTTTTTTTCTTAAAATTAGGTGAATCATATACAGAACCTTTCCAATCGCAATGATGACAATGCCATATTGCAATATCATGTTCTACATTTATTGATAAACATGCATCATATTTATTTTTTCTAGTATGTGAACATTTAGGACAAATTGTTTTTTGTTGTCCATAACTTTGTATCTTAATATTTTCTTGTAATAATTTTTCGTGAATATTCATTGTTTTCTCCCATTAACCTACTAATTTATTTAAATTCATTTTTGTTTTTTCGTCAACTGTTTCCCATCTTCTTTGATTTAACCATGTTGTAGCATGAGGTATAAATTTATGGTCTTTGTCTTTTACACTCTGTTTATATTTAACAGTAAAACTATACAATTCATCAAAATTTAAAATTTTGTCAGTTATCTTTTCAAATAAATCAAATGCCTTTTTCTTTGAACCATCTTTTCTTGGATAAAGATTCCACCATTCATTAAAATCATCTGTATATACAATATGTTTATTATTAATGGTTACATGGCGTTTCGGTGTGATACTCACGTGAGTGTCATTCTGATACTGATGAGTGTCAATCTGACACCCTACCTGTAAATAATACATATTTGATGTTTGTCTTTGAGAATCATTTAAATAATTTTCATATCTTTCTTTTACATTTATAAAATTGTTTTCTTTCAATGATTTAATGCATCTTATAATTGTTGAACGACTTAATTCTGTTATCTGCATTAGTGTTTTAAAACTTGGGAAACATTTATTTTCATCATCACAAAAATTAGCTAATGTTAGTAATACTAATTTATTATTACCAGAACCTGTTTTTTGTTTAGATGCCCAATCTAATGCAGACCAACTCATAAAATCTCCGTGATGATAATTGGTGGACAATATGTTGCTAATATTTTTTTTCTTAAAATATAATCTCTAGTTTTAGTTATTTTTGATTTAACATCTTCAACAACAACATCACCTTTCCTTGTTTTGTATCTAAAATCGGCAGTATATCTACCTATCTTTTTCCCATTTACCATTAAAGGAAATTGTGGTTGTAATTCTAAATTAAAAATCATCCTCTGCATCTCCATTTTTTCAAGAATTAAATATCTTTGTAATTCTTTTTTGCTATCAAATTTTTTCCCTTTGTAAATTTGTTTCTTTGCGTTGTATTTGTTCTTCATACAAATCCTGTCCTGTTACTTGTCCATTTGTAAAATCAAATATTTTTTTTGCATCATCACTTCTTGGCAATCTATCGCCTTTAGCCCATGCTTCTACACTTCTTGGTTTAGTTCCTAATGCCTCTGCAAAGGTTTTATAATTATAATTATTTGTTTTAATATATTGTTTTAATCTCATTCTTTATTATTATACCATTTTTTTTTATTTGTAAACACATTTTGTGTTGACATATTGGTTTAAATGTATAAAAATAAATTAACATAAAGTCCGTGGCAACTTAAAGAATTTCGCCTTAACAATTGTTCCTTAGGTTGCCACATTAACAAAGAAAGAAGAATGAAGATGAAAAGCAACAATCCATTTTTTAATCACGATATTTTTTGGTTATCTCATAGTTCTATATCTACATGGATTAGTTCACCATCAAAATTTATTGCTCAAAAATTGTTTAAAATAGATGATTATGGTTCTGCATCAATGCATAGAGGAACAGCATCTGAATATGCATTACATAAAAAATATGAAGAAGGCATATTTGATATACAACATGCAGAAAATAAATTTACTGAATTATGTAATTTTGGAGGTATAGATTGGGGAGATGCCACAAGATATAAAGAAAATATACAATTAAAAGAATATGGGAATATTCTTAACAAAAACTTTAATTATAAAAATTTAGAAACATATCAAGAAAAAATTGAAATACAATTTGATGAATTACCAATACCAATTATTGGCTATATAGATTTTGTATTTGATGATGTTGTTGTAGATTTAAAAACAACTGCAAGAATGCCATCAAAAGCAACCGAGTCCAATAAAAGACAAATGGCAATTTATAAAATGCATTACAAAGATAAAAAATCAGAAGTGTTTTATGCAACACCAAAAGATTTTAAAGTTTTTAAATTGGATAATTTAGAGATTTACCAAGAACAAATAAAACAGATTGCTCTTGGCATAATGAAATTCTTATCTATCAGTGATGATAAAGAAGAATTAGCTTCCATGGTTTACCCAGATGTAGATGATTGGAGGTGGTCAGAAGAAATGATAAATGAAGTAAAACAAAAAGTTCAAGCATGGAGGAATATATGAAGAACGAAGAAAAATTAGCAAAAGACCAAACTATTATTGAAGAAGATGTAAAAGATGATGCAGATGTTATTGGTATGCCATCAACATTAAATTTATCTCAAGCAATGAATTTGTTTCAACAAAAAAATATTCAAGCAGTAAAAGATAAAAACAATCCGTTTTTTAAATCTACATATGCTGATTTAACATCTATTATAAATGCAGTAAATCAAGGTGCAGAATATGGATTAGCTTTTTCACAAAGTGTCCATTATGAAAGAGTTATTTTAGATAGAAAAAGGGAAGATACACATAAAGATGGAACTGTATCTGTAACAACTGGTCAAGCAATTGAAAGAGATATATATGTTGAAACATTTGTTTGGCATAAAAGTGATGTTCACAAAGAAGATATACTTACTTGTAGAGTTCCTGTTCTTATAAAAGGTACAGACAAGGATGACCCACAAAAAATGGGTTCTGCCATCACATATGCAAAAAGATATGGTCTACAAGCATTATTTGGACTCGGTCAAGATGATGATGGAAATTTAGCAAGTGGAAAGGGCAAAAAAGATGAACAGTAAAACATATGATAATACCAATAGTGGTGTTTTATGGTCAATACCGAAAGATAATGAAAATAAACCAGAAATGTCATTGATACAACAAGGTAAATTAAACATAAATGGTAATGAAATGAGAATTGTTGGCATAAAAAGATTAAATAAAGATGGTCAAGAAATGGTTGGATTATATCGTGAAATTGGCACAATAAAAGAAAATGCTAAAAAATTTTCAGACAAAGACCCAGATGCTAAAGGTGTTGTTAATAATATTGTTGATGATGGTGGATTTACTTGTTCTGCATGGAAAAGTGTATCTGAAAAAAACAATCATTATGTAAGTCTTAAAATAAGAGCATTTGATGAAAGACCAGAACAACAAGAAACCACAGAATCAGAAGATAAAGAAATAGACACGTCTAATTTAGATGATGATATACCATTTTAAAGGAGGAAATTATGCAGATAAAAGACTTAATTTTAAGTGAAGTGCAATCACACCCACGAAGTACAAGGTCTGATGCACCAATAGGTTCTGAAAATCTTTCACAAGAAGAAAATGTAAAAAGATATTTAGAACAAATGAACATGATAACACCTTATTATGCCTTAAATGTCTATGGTGCATTTAGATTAAGTGCCATTATTTTTAATTTAAGAAAAGAAGGTTTAGATATAATTACTGAATTAGTTACATCAAAAGGTAAAACATTTGCCTGTTACATGTTAAAGGCAAGATATGAAGAATTACAAACACAAGCCAATTCGTAATAAAAATTTTATGATATTTGTAGCGAATAAACCATGTTCGTTACAAAATCATTCTTCTTATAGATGTAGTGGTGGTGTACAAGCACATCATCTTTTAAAACCATGGGACGGATATCGTGGTATGGGATTAAAAGCAGGTGATAATAATTGTATGCCACTATGTCAAAGGCATCATGCTCATTTACATGACAAACATGGCAATGAGGACACATTTTGGAGAATATTTAAATTACCAGAAGATTATGGTCGTATTGTATCTAAATCTTTATGGCAATCTTTTAATATAGGAGTATCTATGCAAGAAAAATTAGAAAAATTTAGAGAATTAATAACTGAAATTGACATATCACAATATAAACAAAGAGAATATGTAATCATTGTAAATTCTATTTATAAAAGTATTTTTGAGGATAAATAATGCAAGAAATTATTTCAGAAGAAGATATCCATAAAGCTATGGATTGGTTACAAAAGAGTGCTAATGAATGTGCAAAGGATAAAGCCACATTAGATTATTTAAATGCCTATACAAAACCATGTAAGGCTTTATTGATGAAAAAATTTAGTCATTTACCAATTTCAGCACAAACTAGAGAAGCAGAAGCACATGAAGATTATATTAAACATATTGAATCAGTAAAAATTGCATCTGAAAAACATTATAAAAATCAATACTTTAGAGAAACTGCACTTGCAAAAATTGAGATATGGAGGACTCAAAATGCAAATTTTCGTGCAATGAAAATATAATAAAAAAAACTTTTATAAATATAAAAAAAAGAGTTGACCTATCTCCTACCTATGTAATTATATAATTATCATTAATTCAAATTGGGAGAAAACAAATGATAATAGAACTTTACGAAGACGTTAAACAATTAGATAAAGCTAAACATAATTTAATTTTAGCTCTAAATAATCATAATTCAAATACAACTAAAGAAGATATCAAAAATGCTTTTGATATTATTGCTTATATGATTTCTACAAAAGAATCAGAAATTACAAAGATACAAGATGAACATAATAGACGTTCATTAGAAGATTTATTAGGGAGGAAAATCTAATGAGTATGTTTAATTATTTAGAAGAACAAGGCAATAAATTTCTTAACAAAAAAGTTCCTAATATAGTTGCTAATTCTGATTGTATTGAGGAAGCAATTGATAAATCATATAAATTATATCAATCACAATATAGTGGTTGTCCTAATTTAAGTCATTGTGGCTTTGATGAAAAAATTACAGAAATATGGAATGAATATTGGGAGAATTACAATGAATAAGCCAATTTTATGTTCAGAAATATTATCTGCACTTACACAACCAAAAAGAGCAATAGCCCTCTATCAAGGAGGGCGAACTGCAGATACTATGATAAGACAAAAACAAACTGAATTTGTTAATGCCAAGAAATTTGTAATAGATGCAAATATGATAGAACATGCTTGGAATATGTCATTGTCAAAACCATCTGTTTTATTAGAAATCTTTGAAGATGCAAAAATACCATTTGATAATTTATGGATAGAATGGAATGAGCATATAAGACAGGATATTATGAAGAATTATTTTGAAAAAAATAATATGAAATATAAAAATCACAATGAATATCCAGATAATGTCGGTTATCATATTTATAAACATAAAAATAAATTAGATGAAGAATATTTTATTTATGAAAATTGGTGGTTTACAGGTGGTAAATTTAAACATTTATCTATGCAAGAAACTGGGTTGAAAGATAAATTCTTTACTCCAACTATGGCTTTTACAATTACTGATTTCATTACAAATTGGCAAGATGAGCTTGCCAGAATTGATATATTAGATGAATTGCCAAAAACAGGAAGATGTAAAGATGAAGATGAATTAAAAATACAAGCATTTTCAATAGGTACATCTTTGTTAGGTAGAAGTTATAGTTTTAAATATATACCTAAAAAATTTATTTTGAAACTAGAAGAAAAACAAAGACTTGCTGATAATGATGAATATGTAAAATACATTAAGAAAATAATTAAATATGATAATAATCACGAATTTAATTGTTTTAAAGAATTATGTTACACATTAGCTTTAGCACAAAGTGCATCAATGCATTGGTCAATACCAGAGTGGAAATTTAAAGAAGGTTATACTCCTGAAGAAATCGCTCAACATCAAGGACATGCCATGATTACTATGGAGGGCGATGCAAGATTTTTAATTTCATTATTTGCACTCATGAATCAAAATATCCATGATAAAACTTTAATTGAACCTAGTAATAAAATTATACATACAAAATTGGGTAAAAGAGTGCCTAGAAATGATTATTACGTTCTAAATGTAAATATATCAGATTACAAAGTAAGAAAGATTTATAAATCTAAATTTACAGGCAAAGGTAATCCTAAAAGAGAACATGACAGGAGAGGTCATTTCAGACATTTAACAGATAATCAAGGTAATCTGAAAAAGAAGATATGGATTAAACATCAAACTGTCGGCAATAAAGAATTAGGCAGAATAGATAAAGATTATAAATTAACTTAAAATAGTTAAAAAAACTACACATTATGTGTTGACATATATGTATTTATAATTATATAATATATATATAATGTTTTTAGGGAGAAAACGAATGTTAAAAATAACTTTAAAATATATAGAAGAAGATAAAGGATATCCTTTAACAGATTGGGAAAAGGAATATTGTTATCAAAATATAACTTCAATTATGCAATATCGAAAAGAGATGGTGTATCAATCTATATCAGATATTTCAAAAGAATTAACTGGTTGTAGACATAGACTTGATATTGATAAATATACTCTTGTAGAATTACAATCTATTCTTGATGATTATATTCAACAGAATAAAAAAATAAATCAAAGAATTGCAGACAAACAAGCTGAAAATTTTGTTAAGAATAAATTATTAGCAAAAAGTATTGGTGTTTCAATTGAGGATTTAATCAAATGGGAAGTGGCTTATTAACCACTTCCCCTATAACCAAACGGAGGAATGTAAGGTTATTCCTCTTAAGTATCATAAAATAAAAAAGGAGACAATTATGTTAGATACTAAACTTTACGAAGAACAACTTGAGAAAATTAATTTTCAAGTGAATATTGAAGAAATAGATGGCATACCTACAGATATGGCACAAAAGATTGTTAGAACTGATACCAATCAGCCATTAGGAATTGTTAAATCTAAATATAAGCCAATTAATCATAAAGAAGCATTTTTAGGTGCCTTAATGCAAATGGATAAAGGCGGTGTATCTTTTAAAAATTCAGAAATCAAAATAGATGCATATGAAAATGGTGCTATGGCTAAAATGGAAGTCTTATTAAAAGACCATAACACAAAGATAGGTGAACATGATTTATCTTTAAAATTCATTGCAAGAAATTCTTACAATGGCAGATGGAAATTTCAATCATTCTTTGGTTGGTTAAATCATGTTTGTTTCAATACATTAGTTACTGGTCAAAAATTAGCATATACATCAAATAGACATACAAAATCTTTTGATATTAGTATGGCTAATAATAAGATTTCAAATGCAATTGAAGCAGTTACAAAAGAAACTGATAGATTTCAAAAATGGTGGGATACACCTGTTGAAGATAATGCAATTAAAGATATGTTTACAAAGACAATTGCAAAACAAAAATTATCAAAAGGTAGTCAACTAGCAGGTATCAATCAAACAAATAAGAAACAATTAGCAGTTCTTATGGGTTTATATGATGAAGAAGTAACACAAATACATGGTAGAGGTGATTATGGCAGAAATAATGCTAAAGGCTCTCTATGGTGTGCTTATCAATCAGCAACAGCATGGTCTACTCATCTTAATGATATTGTTAAAGATGAAACAAAAAAATACATTGTTGAAGTTGATAGACAAAATTCAGTATCAGATATGATAAATTCTGATGCTTGGAAGCAATTAGAAACTGTTTAGGAGGAAAATATGAGAATATTGCTTTTAATTATAATTATGGGAATTGCATCTTGCAGTTCCCCTAAACATAAAACAGTAACTTTAGGTTCTGAAGTGCCACAAGGTAAAGCTGAATTGATACATGAAAAACATATGTTTCAAATGTCTAGGCAAGAAACAATAAATGCCATCAATGATTGTCATTCTGCAAATTTAAGAGCAATCATTTATCATAGTAGATTAAAAGTAACTGGTAGATTTATACCAATACCTGTATCTATTCAATGTGCGCCTAAAATTCAATAATAAGGAGAGGGAGAAACTTTAAAATTTCTCCCTTAATTATGCAGATTCTAAATTATTTAATTAATTAAGATTCATAACTAGAATTTTATATTAAAATAAAAAAATTTATTTGTCCATATTTTTTTAGGACTGGCACTGAGTTCGATTTGGATTCCAGAAGCAGTTCGAATCCAATTCCAGACTGAGTCCAACTAATAAAAAATAGTTTAAAAAAGAACACATTATGTGTTGACTTTTATAATTATAAATATTATAATATATGTATAATCATTAAGAAAGGGAGAAAACAATATGATTTATTCTTATGATGCAATTGATAAAATTGAAAATTTTTCTGATGAACAAGTAATACAATTTTATCATAATGCTTATGAAACATTCGTTTTTGCTTTAGGACATTCTAAAGGACAACGTAATGAATTTGCGAAGAATTTTTACAAAGAAGAACTCGCAAAAAGAGGTATTAAAAACATACCTGATAGAAAAGGTGTTTTTAATGGTAGTGGAACTTCTTAACAAACAGAATAAAATTGAGGGATTAATTTCCCTCTTTTTTATATTTTTTAACACAATATGTGTTGACATTTAGAATTATAAATATTATAATCTATATATAAAGATTTTCATGGGAGAAAACAAATGACAATAAAAATAACAAAAAAAATAAACAAAATAAAAATTGATGATATACCATTAATTCAAACTGTTTTTGCAAAAAGATGGTATTGTGGAAAGTATGAATATCATAGTTTAGCAGGAGGAGCACCAGACAAATGCAAACCTATTGGAATATTTACAAGTCCAAAAAATAATAAACAATACATGATATTAAAAGGATTTGATAAAGGTTGCATGGTTAGATTTGCAACATATTATAATGTTGTTGAATTACATTCTGAAATTCATACTAATGAGATTGAATATAATAAATTCAATAACCCATTGGAGAAATTACAATTTGATACAATTTTAGATGAAAATATTGGTTTGTATTCCCAAAAAAGATTTCCTAATCTTAATGAAATTAAATATTATTTTGAAAATACAGAACAATTTAAATTTTTTGAATCTAAATTATAAACACAAAATGTGTTGACTTATTAACCAATTAATATAATATAATAATATAACGTTTTATGGGAGAAACAAATGACACCACAAGAAAAAGAATATAATCAATATCTTAAAGATAACATTACACATTATCTTGTAAGTGAATTTCTAGGCAGAGGTCAATACAGAAAGACAAAATTTATCTCTTTTAACAAAGCAAAATGTTTTTATTTTTCTTTGAAAGAAGATAATCCTATTTGTCAATGTGCATTATATGGCATATCAGAGCCTAAAGACAAATTATATCCTATCAATGTATTGATGGAGAATTTAGATGTATAAATTAGAATTATCAAAAGAAGAATTACATTGTATAATTATGGCAAATATGGATTATGCTGAAAAATTATGTACTCAACACAATGATAAACCATTTGATGCTCAAAAAAGGTATGAATTGGTTGTTAATTTAGAAACAAAATTACAAGGTGTTTGGAATAAAGGAGATAAGATTGATGGAAAATAGATATTATGTTAAGATAAGATTATATGATAATTTACCAGATATGCCACAACATGGAAAATATTTACAATTTATGATTGAAGCAGATTCAGAAGAAGAAATAAAAATGATGATTTCAACAAAGCATACTATAACATTGCTACAACTTGTTGATTAAAGAATTGGGCTCCGTGGAAAGCATTTGTTTTCTCCCAACCCCACTATAAATAGGCATGCTAAGGTCGGAGATAGGTATGCCACCGTTAATAGAAATATCCAAATAAGAAAGAATATCCCCAAACACCTAAAGTTAAATATATAAAATCTTCGTTATTCATGTATTTTTCTGTTTGTACAAATATAAAAGTAAAAATATAAAACCAATGATTGTTAATGTTAATAAACCAATAGCAAAACCATTTATGATTTTATGTAATCTTTCTTTTCTTTTATAAAAATTTTCCTGTCTTTCTTTTCTTATTTTACCTTCCATAGCAAGTAATTCATTCCATGCTTGTGGTCCAAATGAAAGACTTAAATATTGTTTTAATTCATATCTTTGTTGTTCTAATTTTTTTTTAGCGGCAAAAGCTTCAAGTGCTTGTTGTTCTATAGAACTTGCATACATAAGTTTTTTAAATAATGGTGGATTTTTTGCTTCTTTTTCTGCTTGGTCAACATCTGATACTGCACTCATCCATTTTCCAATTTGTGATGCCATCTGGTCTATATCTTGACCAATTGCAAATCCTTGTTTTATGGTATTAAATGCTTTAGTGGCAACACCAATAGCACCTGCAATTGTTAATGGGTCCATTTTACCTCACAAGCAAACCTATTAATAAGACAATAGTTGTACCTGCTGTTCCTATCATAATATGTTCTATTCGTTTAATTCTCAATATAGTTTCTTTCCATCTTTCAGCACAAACTGCTTCATGTGTGTCTATTTGAGATTTTACCTCTTGTGTACTTAATTTTGGCATATAATATTGTATTACTCCCCACATTATGTTGAATCTAAAGTTTGCATAATTTTTCGTTTTGCAGATGTAGATAAACCTTTTACAAACTCAGGCACTGCATCATTTTGTTCTGATGCTAAAGCACCAAGTGAAAAATTAATGTTTGGCTCATCAAATGAAACATTTGTTGCAGTTGTTTGTCCACTTGCCGATGCAGTTCCACCTCTTACAACATTAATAATTGTATTTAGTTTTTGTAATGCTAATTGCCTTGAATTAATATCAGTAAGAGCTTTTTTTAACAATTCTGCATCTTCTGTAACAATTAATTGTACAACTTGTTCTAATTGTTTGTCTGATAAACCTTTTGTTTTTTCTGGTAAAAATTTTTTAATTAAAGGAATTCCAGATAAAAAATTTCCACTTATCACACTTGCTAAATTACTTGCATCTTCAACAGTTCCAATATTTTTTACTCGTTCTTGTGTAATTGCAGTTGGACTTCCACCTAAAATTTTACCTTTTGCCATAATAGAACCTTCAGCAATTTCGCCTTTTGTTAATAGGTCATCTAATTGATTTTTTGGAAAAATTTTAGTTAATATTATTCTTTCTTTACTATCAGGACGATTTAAATCTCTTATAAATGTATTTTTCGCTGTCCTAGATTTTGATATCTTGTTTTTTATTGAACGAGCTATACCTTCTCTAAATGAATTTAATAACTCTGAATCATTTAAATTTATTACTTCATTAATTCTTATTTCTGCTTCATCAACATTTTTACCTAATAATTTATTTCCTTCTTCAAATAAATCACTTCCTAATTCTATTTTAGCCCAATTTGCTCTTGTATTTTTTAATTCTGGTGATATTTCATCTAATTTATTTTTTAAAGACATTGCTAAATTAGTAACAACATCTGCCTCTTCATTTTTTGGCATTCTTCTTAATTCTAAAGCTTTATCTCTGATAATTCTATATATGCTTTCTCCAGTTTCTAAATTAATATCTTTGGATAATATATAGCCATCTTTTGTTTTTTCAAACAATGTTGGCAACCCTTTTGCTTTTAAAATTCTGTTTACATCTTTTGTCAATCTTTGTGGCTCATAACTATTTACAATGTTTAAAACTAAATTATTTAAATTTTCATCACTTAAATTATCATATTGTTGAAAAATTTTATTGTATGCTTCTGACTCTAATTTTTTTACTTCTTTTGTTGATTTTTGAACTAAATCTAAAATATTTGCAGAACCTTTTTTTGGTGCTAATCCTTTTATTGTTGTATCTACAACTGATTTAATATTTTTATCCTCTCTTTTAGTCAATGAATCTCTTAATTGACCTGCACCAGCAGTTCCTTTAGAATAAATAGCTCTTATTTCAGTAGCAACTTCAGGACTTAATTCAGGAAATGTTTTACCTTTTCCAACTTCTTCAATTACTTCTTCTATTGGTATTCCTGCAGTATTGGCTATTCTTACAATTTCATCTTCTGCTTTTTTGCCTATTTGTCCTAAAATTGCTCTTTTTAATTTCCCTGTAGTTCCTTTTATAACTTTTCCACCTACATCAACAGTTTTTGAAAAAATTGGACCTGCTATTGCTGATAATGTTGTATCTACTGCAACATTAATTGGATTTTCAACAATTCTTTCTACAACATCACCTTCTTTTTCTCCAACAGAAGAAACTAAACCACTTGTTCCTGCAATAGCCATCGCTCTAGCACCTGTTACAGGTAAACTTGCGCCAAATGTAAATGGCATAGTTAAAATTCCAGTAGTCAAGGCTCCACCAATCTCATATTTTAATGAACCATCTTTTGTTCTAGCTTTTTCAATTAAATCTCGTTCAATCTTTATTAATTCATCATAAGATTTATCAGAATATAATGATTGAAAACCAGCAATTGCTTCATCACTAAAATTCATAGATAAACCTTGAGAAAATAACCTTATTCTATCAAAATTATTTAAACCTTCTTCTTTTGTAGGTGCATTTTTGATATTTAATTTTTTTGCTTTATCTTCTATTCTTTTTATTTGTTCTTCACTCATCTATTCTCCAATAAATCATCAATTCTTCGTTCTATTGCAAATAAAATTACAGGATTACTTTTTACATTTTTTGCTCTTAGCATAAATTGCAATTGTGAAAGATTTAAATTGTTTACAAAATCTTTTAATTTCTTATCTACATCTTCTGGTATTGGTTTAAGTGTTCCAATATCATCTGCATCTTCTTTTTGTATATATAAATCATAATTTATATTTCTTGGTATTCTTACATTATATCCTGTTACATCATATTTTTTTGGCTTAATTAAATATAAATCAGAATCTATACCAAATGCTTTACTAAATAATTTTTCTTTTGTATTTTTATTATCCAATAAACTAATTTGTTTATCGTAATATGCATAAGCACCATCTCTAAAACTTTTTCTTTGTGTATCAGTTAAACGACCTTCACCTAAAAGACTATTATATACATTAGCTAAATAATTAAACATACTTGATGTTGATTGAGCTTGTTGTTGTTCACCTTCTCTAACAACAGAACGAGGGTCTAACATTTTCATGTATGCAAATATCATACTTAAATCAGCAACTTTTGGTTCATCTAAAGTATATGCTTGGTCATATGACACTAATACTTTATTAAATGTTTGTTCTAATTCTTGAAAATCTTTAACTTCTTTTGATTTTAGATATTCTTTTGATAATTTCATTAAATTATCTTTTTGAATTTTATTTAATTCTACAACTGGTTTTGTGTCTGTTTCTGAAATTGTAACTGTAGATACATTATCATTTTTAGATTGAGCATTAATACTGTAATCAATAAATTTATTGTTATCATCAAATACTCTTTTACCTGCTTGTGGTCCATCTTTGTAAATCTTTCTACCAAAAGGGTCATCAATTATCTTTATGTCTGTTGTTTTTGGTATTTGAGTAGTTAATTTATTTTGAGCATCAGGTTGTAATACACTAAATTGTTTTTGTGTAAGAAAAAGATTATCACCTTTTTTGTATGTAACACCATTAATAGTAACAGGTTCTTGTGCAATATATTCTTTAGAAGCACTTGTTTTTCCAAATTTATCAAATAGTTGTAATCCTAAAGTTGCTCGTGTCATATCTCGTTTTTCTTGAGCCTCTTTATCAGCTAAATATTGTCTTGCACCTGTTACAACACCACTACTTATAGCGCCAACTGCTGTTGCACCGGGTTGTGATGCTTTTTGAGCAATATCTGCTGATGCAATTAAAGTAATTAAAGCTGGGTCAATAGGTTTTCTTCTAGGTGCTAATTGATTAATAATATTTTGTAATGCACCACCTTGAACTTGATTCATGTTAGTGGCTGAAACACCTCTTACATTACCCATAGATTTGAGTAAATTTAATATGTTGTCTGAACCTGTACTTTCAATTGCCATTATGATTTTCTCGTTCCTAATGCATATAGACTTGCAAGAGTGCCTAAACCACCTAATGTTTGTCCATAAATACTTGGTTGTTGTAAATATTGTGTGCCAGATGCCATTTGTTTTGTTAATGTATCATAAGGAATACCTTGTAAAGCACCTAAAGCAAAATTCAACATTTCAAATGGATATGAAGATTGTGCTAAAAAATCACCATAAGCTGTATCTAATGCTCTCTGGTCTAATTCTCTTTCTGCTTGTCCTGCAGTTAACAATCCACTTGCTTCTTGTTCTTGTAATGCCTGTGTTAATGGTGCTAATGCAGATAATTCCTGTGTAGCTCTTAATCTTGATGCTTCATCTGTTTCAAAATCTGTTCTATCTGCCATTCTATCAGAATCAAATCTTTGTGATGCAAATTCTAATGCTTCTCGTCCTGCTTGTCTGCGTAAATCTGAACCTGCTCTGGCTATTTCTGCATCTGTTAATGCTTCTCTTACACCTAATCTTGAACCACCAAATGCACCTGCTCTTATAGCATCTGCACTATTTTGTGTTTGTCTTTGTTGTCGTTCTCTCTCTAATTGTTCCAATGCAGGGTCAATAGCTGTTTGATATACATCTTGATATTGTCTGGCTGTGTCCATATCAAATGGTCCAAAACCTTCATATCCTTGACCTAATGTTCCTGCCATTGCAGTTGCATCATCTAACACACCTTGATAGGCTGTATTGTCTGCTAATAAATCTAAACCTGCTCTTTCTCTTTCTGTTAATCTTAATGGATTACCTTCTGCATCTGTTCCATAAGTTGCAAATCTAGGACCCTCAAATTGTGGCATTTCACTTGATGCTAATTCCCTAGCTTGTTCATAGATTTCTTTTCCACCTGCCGCTACAAAACCGGGCAATTGTGTTGTGCCGACAGTTTCTTTATAATCTGGTAATGGTGTTGCTGATGTAGTACACAAACCACCCATTTAAACCTCCATAAATGTTGAGCCTACTTTTTGTAGACCTATTTTTGTAAAAAATTTATCTTTTCTATCCATATCTCCAGAAAAAATGTGTCCTAATCTTAATTTTAATTTTGCTTCTTTTGTTATTTTCATAAAACTTTTTAATAATCTTATAGCAATTGTACTCTTTCTATTGTTTTTATAAACATAAAACCATGCATCAGCTATATATTTTTCATCTGACCACCAATCCTCAACAATTTGACCACCAATACTACCAACAATCGTTTTATCTTTCTCAGCAACTAATATTAAACCATTATGTATTAAATGACTGATTTTATTGATTAATTTAACAGAATTTATATTTGGTATATTAATAATTGTCTCCTTGTGCATTGTGTACAATAAATGAATTAATGCAGAAATATCTAAAATTGTAGCTTTTCTTATAATCATGTAACATTAGCCAAAGCACCCATATTATCTTCTGGCATTGATTGTCTTTGTGGTTCTTCTTGCATCTGATTTTCTTCCATGCCACCAATCTGTTCAATCAATTGTGCTAATTCTGGTAATAATTTAATTAAAACACTCATAACATCTGGTGTAATTGCAGAATCTAATTTTTGCAATTCTTCTGGTGTCATTTCTGCTAATCTTGACATTAAAACAATCTGTATACTTTCAGATGGTTTTTTTAAATTTTCTTTTGCTTCTTCTGGCATATTTATACCCATATCTTCAAGTGCCATTATTTTCTCCTGTATATAAAATAGAATAATCTTTTGGTTTATTAAAATAACCTATTACATAACAAAATGGTTCAAATATCTTTCTGTAGATTTTACCAAGATAATCTGGTTTATTAGATAATCCCATTATGTATTTGATTTCATTGCATCTATGTTGAGCAACATGCTTCCAAAACTTTACATATTTACCTTTTCTCATCTTTTGAACAACATTAATTGACCATGTATGATAACCAATCACATGCTGTTTTGATAAATGTTTAAAAGTATATTGATAATCTATTAAAACATCTTCTTTTGTCATTAGATTTTGTCTGTATAATTCATTACAAATAACACGACCACCAATTGCTCTACCTAATGTTCCACCTACAATCGCACCGATAGGACCACCTAATGATGCACCGATATATGTACCTAATCCTGTTCCAACAGCAGATTTAGCCGCAGTTTCTGGGTCATCCCCTCCAATTAAATCTACAAAAAATGATGTAACACCTGCACCAACACCTGCACCAATATTTTTTCTATCTGTAAATCTTGAGCCAAAACTTCTTTCTTTTGGTTGACCTTTTGATGAAAAACCAGAATCTGCTATTTCTTTATATCTATTTTGTTGTGTTTCATCTAAACCACCTACCATTTTAGGGTCTGTTGTTTGTTTAGAAGTGGCAAATGCATCACCTACTTTCATACCTGCATCTGATTTTGTGGTTGTTGTTTGTGGTTTAAATGCAAAAACACCATCTTGTATTTCTTGTGCGTTTCCTGATTTAACAGCTTGGTCAAATAAATCACCATAACCTAATTTATCTGCTGTTTCTTTTGTTGCTATTTTAGGATTAAAAATTAAATTTTGTTTTGATTCTGCAAATTTAGAAAAACCTTTATCTGATAAATCACCTAATGTAAATGTTTTTGTTCCAAAACCTACACCTGATTTTAAACCTTCTGTTAATTTTTCTGTAGTTGTAAGACCTGTTTGACTGCCTGTTGGTAATATATCAAAAGTGGTATCAAACATTGCAGAACCTACATTAGCGCCTAATTGTGTTCCTATCGCACCAACTGTATCTTTAATTAATTGTTTTTCTATCTGGTCTGGAGATAAGAAATCTGGTGATTGTCCTTGTTGGTTAACTAAATTTTTATATTGGTCTAAAGCTGTTTTATCAAATTCATCATTTGGATTATATGTTCTTTCGCCAGTTTGTATTGTTTTAACCCAATTTAAAACTGGCATATATTGTGTGCCATAATATTTTAAATCAAATGGTTGTTCTGGCTTTTGTGATTCTAATTGATAAACACCATATGAAAATTCTTCATTAGGATTTACATTAGAATTTAAAGCACCATATGTGTTTACTGACATTAACTTACCTCCAATAAACTTACAATAACATGTAATCTATTAGCATTTCCTGCTTGACTTTTTAAAATCTCGCTTTCTTGTATTATAAGTGGTTGTGTTAATAATTCAACCGTAGAATTTGCAGATACAGATTTAGTTTTATAAATAGAAAAAACATCAGAGCCAGATGTTAATGTAACATCTATTGTTGAGCCACTTCCACTATCATCATTGACAAGAATACTTTTAACAATTGTTTGAGTTGCAGTAGGACAAGTATATATTGTTGTATTGTCTGTAGTTGTTAAATCTGCTTTTGCATTTTTATAATTATTAGGCAAAGAAAAATCCTTTTGCAGATGCTCTGTCTTCAGTTTCTTGATTAGCAGTTAATATTTGATTGCTATTTTGTAATTCTTTTAATTCTAATGCAGATATTAAATTTTGATTGAAAACAATTGTTGCATTGAATTTACCCAAAAAAGCTTCTGCAGGTGCAGGTGCTGATATTGGTGTGGGTGGTGTTGGTAATCTTATTGTCATCTTAAACTGTCCTCTCTAGCATTAATTCTAAAATCTCCAATAGACCAATCATCATCTGTTCCTGTGCTTGAATATTTTATTGCTATTTGTCTACCTTTTGCTCTTGTACTTACTTTTCTTGTTGATGATGTTACTGTAAATGGACCTTTTGTTATTTCTGTAGCCTGTGGATATTTTCTTGATTTAAATTCTACTAACAAATTTGTTTCTGAAGTCATTGATGCATCAGGCACAATTTTGTCAATCATGTATAATCTACTACCAGTTTCATCTATTTCTACTTCTGACGTTTCAATATGACAATTCATTGCAGAACCATTATCACTTGTTCCTGTTTCATGATTATACAATCTACCATCTTTATCAAATGCAAATGGCACTGTTCTAAATCCTGTAGCATCTAACCAAGTATTTCTTTGTAAAGAACCAATAGACCATACATTTTCTTGATAATTATATGTTACATAACTATCTGGCTCTGGATTTGATTCCTCTTCATTAGCTGTACTTACATAATACCATGTTAATTCACTAAATTTTTTATTATGTCCTACATGAATTTTGTCTTGATATCTAATTTGCATCCTATCAAATACAAATTGTTTTACAGGACAAGGTAACTCTTGCACATTACCATTATAGAAATAAAAATTACTTTTACCAATCCAATAGACACTGCCATCAACACTAATCGTTCCATTAATCGCAACAGCACCACAATTTACAGCTAATAATCTAAATGAAAATGTAAATGGTGGACCTGTAAATGTCATGCCATAAACTGCTTCATCTGTATTTATAAAAGTTTCATCTTTAGTAGGTGTAATGGCAATAATTTTATTTCCAACTTCTAATCTTTGGTCACCTGCTGTATTTGTGGCTGTTACAGTAAAATTTGTAAAATCTTCTTGGTCAGAAAATCTTACTAACATAGGGTCAAAAACACCATCAATTATATTATTTGTTCCTGCTAATATTAAATGTCTGTCTGGAAAAGATATACTCATCATTCTATTTTGAGTAGGTACACCTGATGCACCACCTAAACTAGAAGCTAAAACTGCTCTTTGATTTTCTCCACCAGATGTATCCCAATAATATAATCTACCTAATCTATTTAATGCTAATAAATCATCTCCCCATATTTGTAATGACCATTGAGTTGCTTCTAATGACACATCAGATGTTGCAGTTGACCTTGCAGTTCCCCAAGTGTCATCTCCCCATGCACCAACACCCCAACCTAAAGCAGGGTCTGAACTTTCAATGCCAACATTTTCTGCGTTGCCTATAAGATATTTTATATTCATTGTTCCACCACCAGAAGAAACTGTACTTGATGCAGTATCTGGAGACACAAAAGAATAACTGTTATCAGTAATTTTTGTGATTTGATAACCTTCAATACGATTTAATGTATCAGCAGATATGCCACCTATAGCAGTTGCACTATCCAAAACAACAAAATCTCCTGTAACTGCGCCATGTGATGTATCTGTTACAGTAATTGTTGTTGAACCATCTGTTGTTGCTAACGGATTTGATAATGAAGATGATGTTTTTCTCAGTGGTGTTATATCAAATAAAACATCTGCTTTTAAAATATATAAATGTGATGATGTGCCTAAAGCAATTCTATCTGCACCATCATCAAGACTTCTCCAAAATATCATTTTTTTTGGTTTGCCTTGCACAAGTGTTGTTGTTGAAGTTGATGTTGTTCTAAAATAATTTTCCTCTTGCCAACCACCTATTTTTTTTGGATAGCCATTTACAAATCTAACAAGATTTGAATCAACATAGAATGGACCATTTTTACCTGCTGAATATTCTGTAATATCTTTTACAACACCGGGTCTAAATTTTAACAATCTTAAACTCAAATTATATCCTTCATTCTTTGTACTAATCTATCTGCTCTGTTAGTTACTTGTCTATACCACTTGGAATTTTTCATCTCCTCGCTTGCAGAAACAAAATCCCTGTTATCAACATGTTTTTTCATTTTCAAAAATCTGCTTAAACGAGGACGACCAAGATTAAACATCATATTGGCAATAATCAATTGTGCTTCTTCTGGTAAATCATAAAAATCATCATATAGATATGTACATTCTTGTAATGTAACTTTTATATCTTCATCAAATAATTCATTAACTCTTTCTTCATCTATTTTAGTGCCTACTTCTAAATCATATTCTGGGTCTGTTTCTTTTATCAAATGTCCCACTCCACAAGTCGGTAGGGAAAGGTGGTCTAAATATATTTCATATTTTACACCTTCATCAATTTTTAATTCTTCTCGTAATTGTTCTATATTCACTTTTTTAGCCTATCATTATCTATTACACCACAAATAGGGCATTTATACACACCTTTTATTTCTGTTTCATTCATGTTTACTTTACATCTTTCACACATCATTTTTTTGTGTCCGTTTTTTTCATCTTATCATAAGACCTCATTCCACCAATCCCTAACATGCCAAACATTAATGGCATCATTACTGACATATCTGCTTGAGGTATATTAACACCAAATCCTGCACAAATTGGTGCCACCATGTAATTTATGCCAAGAGATAGACCAGAAATCCAGCCAATAAGTGGGCGCCATGATGATTGAAACCAATTTCCTCTAGCATCTTCTTTAAGAACCTCAATTTGAGCAAGTGCTAATTCTTGACCATGTTTTTCAGCCATTGTAGCAATATCATGTGCTAATTTATTTTTTGTGTCCTTATCTTCAATAAATTTGCCTAATAATTTAGTGGCAGGACCTATTAATGCTTGTATCATTAGTATAACCTCATATTTTCATTAACATTGACAAGTTTGCAATAACAATTATAGTTTTTGTTTTCTTCACCAATTTTAATAGTTTGATTTGATAAAAATTTTTTAAAATATACACAATTATTTATATTTGCTAAATGCATTATACCTGCAGGATTTCCTGCTAAATAACATAATAAAACAAATGCAGGTTTCATTTGCCATTCCTATTCATTAAAGCAGATGCACCCATATAGGCACCAACAATACCAGCACCAGAAATATAAAAAAGGTTAGAAACATCTGAAAGGGCTTTAACTCTATCAATATCCACCAAAAAGAGAGCAAGAGTAAAAACACCCATACCAACCAAACTGGCAGTTGCCATTCTTCTTTGCGCTCTTTGTTTTCGTAAATCATGTTCTAATTTTTTTATTTCAGTAACATGATTTAACTCTTCATCAGAAACTATCCCATCTCCATCTTCATCATATTCTGCATAAATAGATTGTTTCTGTAATTTTTTTTGAGGCATTATTAAATCTCATCTGGAAAATCATTTATAGGTGGATTATTGCCATCTGAAGGTGTATCAAATAATTTAGTAAAATCTGCAAGATTACTACAATTATTAATAGCTGTTTCAATAGATGCACATTTTGTCCTAATGGTATCTCTATATGTTGTTATATCATTAGGAATAGCTGTAGATTTTTCTGCATTTCTTACAATCATCCAATCATGTTTAGATAATTTTTCTTGTGCTGTTTTTTTTGTTTGAGTTATCCAAATAGATTTCAAACCTAATGTTATGACTTGATTTCCATTTGCGTCTAAAACAGCTTTTCCATCTTCATCAACTTCTTTTATATCTGTAAGACTGCGTTCTATTAGAGAACCATCTGTTTTTCTCCCAAAATAAAATCTATTATCAAAAGGTTCTTGAGATTTAGGTGCTTCTTCCCATGTTAAACCTTTGGCTTTTTTATCATCATCTGACCATCTTGACCATTGTGCAGGATGTTGAGTGCCATCATCAGATACCCATGTTTTACCCTCTGTGATATAAGTTCCATCTTTTTTCTTCCAAGGCATTATTATCTCCTATCTTGCATTACTAAATTTAAATGGCTGTTCGGCGAAAGCCAAATATAAGAATGTTCCACCACTACTATTATAAACTGCTTCTGTTGACCTAATTTTAAATCCTTGAGATAAAAAATCTACATTAATTGAAGGACTTAAAGTTGAGCCATCTATTTCAACATGATTTCCATTAGCAGAAAGATATCTATCTACTGCATTAAATGTATTTCTTTTATTATCTAACATTTGCCACCCACCACTATCATTACTTCTTTTTAGCATAATGAAGGCCGGTCTAAACCCAAGATATGCATAGGGTCCGTCAGTTGAGCCGTTTCCCGTATAACTGCCAACCGACGAATATCCCTCTACGTTGGCAAAGCAATACATAACATAAGTTTTTGTGCTTTGATTTACTGTGCTATCTGTATTAATTGTAACAACACTACTTGTAGGTGCTGTATTATTAAATGAACCACTATTTGAGCTAAATGCATTTCCATCAAAATACAATTGACCAGTAAAACCACTTTGGTCTTGCCCTATAACCCAATTTGGAACACTACCACCTGTTCTATTTTTTAAAATGACCATGCTTGGTGCTACATTTAATCCATGTCCTAATGTAGCTAAAGAACCAGTACCAGTATAAGTTATAATACTAAATCCAGATGTTTCGTTTGTTTGTGTAACACATAGAAGTGAACCATCAAAGTTTGTTGAGCCAAAAGATGTGTTAGTGTTTATTTGACCACCCATGCCTGAATGATAATGACACCAATAGTATAAAGTTGGTGCTGAACTGGCTACAGTAATTATAATTTGTCTTGTTGTTGCACTATTAAATTCACTAACATAATCACTTTCAGTTTTTGTTACTCCATCCAATTTGTAAACAACACCTGTTGAATATGTACTTCCACCACCATGAGAACCATTTGATGTTGTACTAAATTTCATAGGATGTCCATCTACAGAACTATCAGATAAGTCAAACGTATATGTTCCAAGTTCTTGCAAATCTAAAGTAACTGCACTTTGAGCAAATGTTGCATTATCTGCTGAATTTCTAAATCTATATTTGTTTCCCCCATCAGAAACAACGACAACTTTATATGTTTTGGCAGGTGTTGAGCCACCACACTTCCAAGTCCAAACAACAAAAGTTGTTCCATTATTATTATCTAATCCTCCTGATACTTGAATACCATTTGTTACAATCTTAGGATGAGTGTCATTTGCTTCTGCATCTGTAGTGTTTGTATGCAGATTTGGAAAATTATCACCATTTCTTCTTGAACTATCTATTAAAGTATGTTGAGTTACTTGACTTCTGCCCTTATTCCAACTCCAATCTGGTGTAAATGTATTCAAAGCAATATTTCTATCGCTTGTACCATCACCAGTATATAAAAATGTATTAAAATGGTCATCGGCTTGTGTGTCTTGTGCAGGACTGATAGTTAAATCTGGTAAATTTTGAGAACTCAAAGCTAAAAAACCACTAGGAGGTTCATACTGAAATTTACCAATGCCGTTAGAATCCGTATTTCCTGCTGTAGTTTCATTACCTGCAAATGTATCATCTGAACCAAAATTAACATTCAATGTATTATTAGATGTTTGTCTTACAAAAGAAGGTGTCAATCTACCAGTAACACCTGTAAATGCCGCATTTGTTGTTGTTCCTGCTTCTATCTGTGCTTTAACTGTAGCAGAATTATCACTTGTTCCTTTATTAAACCAACTGCCTTGTTTACCAAACCATATAGCACCATTATCTACATCAAGAGCAACCATTACAACATGTCCGTCTGCTACAGTTCCTCCATAACCACTTGTGTAGTTACTATTATTGACTAATTGTGCCGCACCACTGTTATCATTTGTAACAAGAACCCACTCATATTGGTCAACACCACCATCTTCATTTGCCATAATATATTTTTCAGTATCAAATACACCCATTGCAAATCTATTTGAACTGCTTTGTCTTACTTCCCAATACCATTTTCCACTATTAACAGCAAAAGTTGCAGGTGTCCTCCCACTATTACTACCACTTGTGATTATTGCTTTTAAATTACCTTCTGACAGTGCAGACGCACTTTGTTTTCCTCCAGCATTTAAAACACAGAAACTATTTTCAGGACTATCTAATACAAAATCAGTTGATAAAATATTTGTTGTTTTTGTTAAATGATTGCCAGAACCAGATGCATCTGCAATTGTATTATTAGGTTGGTCTGTTCCAGAACCATATGGGTCTGTTCTTGAACTACCAGTTGTGTTTAAATCAGATGCATTAAAATCTAATCTAAATCCACCAGTGCCAAAATGAGTATTGCCATCTTCATAAAATTCTATCTGACCAACATGTACAGATTCAGATGTATTTGGTGTTATCACAACCCAATGATAAGTGAAAGCTGTTGTTGTAAAACTGCTAATAGTTTCTTCAGATGTAATAGTAGTATCTGCAAAATATTTAATTGCACCTCTTTCACCATTCGTGCTTATTAGATTGTCATTTACAGATGAAGAAGTAAATAAAAGAGTTCCATCTGTAGCATTAGATGGTGCTCCATTTTTACCATAAAGTTTAACTGTAAATGTACTTCCACCACTGCCAACAAATCCAAAATTAGTTGGAGAATACAAAATAAAACCTGTTACTGTTTTTGAACTTCCCCAATTTTTACCTATGTAACCTGTAGCTTGACTGCCAGTTGTTGCCGCACCACTAGCATATGCTTGAAATCTTGTGCCATTAAAAGCACCTGCTAATCCACCTTGACCTGTTAAATCACCAATAGCTGTTCCTGTGCCTTGTGCTATTAAAGATGGTTTGGTTTCATAATTTTTAGGAATCCAAACTCCGTCTTTCGTCTCACCAAAAGCTGTTGGGTCTAAAGCAAATCCATTTACATAACAAGCATAAGATGAATAACCTGTTACATAACTATCTGAACCTCCTCCGGGTGGATAATAATTAGCTAAAAAATTGTGTTGAAAATTACCACCATAACCTAATTCTTGACGAACACCACTTCGTGTGCCACTACCCATAGATGTTAATTCAACACCATTAATATATCCCCTTTGTCTTTTATTTTGTGTGCCATTTGTAGTGTCCCAAGTCCATAACAAATTATAATAATTACTTTCATCACGTAAAACAGCATTACTTGCAAAATAATTTACACCATAACCACCAAAAGCCATATTACCAGTGTTGTTGATTTGAATAAAACTAAATTGTGATTCACTTCCACCACCATAATTCTGAAAAAAATATCTTCCATATGCTGTATCACTAAGATTTTGTCCTTTTAGCCATATACTAAAAGACCCATTCATTCTATCACCTGCACTTGGAGTGTAATAAAAATAATTTGAATCACCATATTCTGTTCTTAATGATTGTGTTGCCACATCATTATAAAATCCAGTGCTTACTTCTCCAACACCAGATGCAGGAAGTATACTCATTTTATGTCAAAGCTCCTGTAGCACCTACTAATATTGTATTATCACCACTTGATGCAGAACAATAATAATTAAGCATATATGTTCCTGCAGTTGTTAATGTTGTTAATATATCTGCATTAATAGCCACACTTGCATGTGCTGATATAGTATGACCACCACTATTTACTAACATAACAGTTCCAGATTGTCCTTCTGCAGGATTGCTAAATGTTAATGTGATATTACCAGATGGTGTACATTTAAAAAAGTTACTTACACTTAAATCAAAATCACCATCATTATCTGTTGTTTGAGTACCTGTGCCTCTACCTGCAACTGTAACATCATTATTTATAGCCAATGAAACATTATCTTCAACTGTCATTACTGCAGTGCCATCATATTGTTGAAATATAATATCTTTTGCATCAGTAAGTGGTTTAATGATTACATCACTTGATGAATTAGCAATATTTAATTTATTACCAACTAATCCAAGACTTGCATTATCTTCTATTCTGATAACTTCTGTACCATCATATTGTGATATAACTAAATCATCAGAATCTACTGCAGGTTTCATTATAACTTCACCTGCTGTTCCATCTAAATCAAAAGTAATTTGGTCAGTTCCACCATCTTGTAATTTAATATCACCAGTAGTTGAATTAAGATGTAATTCACCAGTTGCATCAATAGATATTGGTTCTGCCGATATAGTTAATCCTGTTGTGCCATCATGTGTAAATGTAACATCATTACCTGCACCCATATTAATTACAGAACTATCAGATGTAAGACTTAAATCATCTTCAACACTTAAATCTGTAGTGGACAGATGTGTAAAAGCATCAACAACTGCACCACCAGAACCTGCACCATCAAGATAAACAACTTTTGTTTTACCATTTGGTATTGTTACAGTGCTACCAGAACCTTGTTTTATAATAATATCTTGAGAACCAGAACTTGCGTTCTCAATAATATGCACTCTTTTTATTGTATTTGGTGCAATAGTTAAAGTTCTAGTAGCTGTGAGAGTTGCTGAAGTAACTTTAATATACATGGCTCTAGCATTATCTGCTGAACCATCTGCAACAGTTTCTGTAGCATTAGCATCAGATGCTATATTAACAGTGGCAAAACCTAATCCTTCACCAATTAGTTCAAGATTAGTGTTTGTAGAAGTTCCCCAAGTGCCAGATTCAGCACCTGTGGCTATTTCTTTTAGCCTTAAATTGTTTACATATGTTGCCATTAGTCAATCCTTATAATTGCATTAGCTCCTGCCGCTGGAAAAACTATCTTAAAAGTTCCTGATGATACTGTAAAATCACCACCAAAATCTAAAACTGCGATAGCTTTATTACTATTAGATGAATTATATATCAAAGCACCTCTAGCTGTAAATGATGCACTTGTAAATTCTGGGTCTGCCGCATCAAAAAAAGCTGTTGTACCTGATGTTGAAACAGTTGTACTTGTTAAAGTAACACCACCTGCTGTATAACCAGTTCCAGATACTTCGTTACTGGTAGAATAAGCTGTAGTTCCTTCTCCTAAACTTGCACTGCTTGTAAACAATGCTAATTTTATTGTGTCAGTAGCCATCTGATGTCCTTCTTGAAGAATCTCAGATTTAAAACTGGTGCACATTGCTTGTGTGATAGCCATTATATGCCTCCTTCGTATTCACTCGCATAGTTTCGTTGCATTTCTTGTTGAAACAATGCTATTGCTTCATCAAATTGCTGTTTATACAAGTTTACAGTATCTGGAGCCTTAAGAAAAGTAGAAGTTTCATAAAGACACGCAGATAATAAAACTTGCTCTGCATTATCACCTATCCAACTATTTGCGTTCAAGGTGGATAATCCTGTTTCTAAACCTATAAAATCAATCTCAAATGCCAAAGTTGCAGATGGCACAGGACTTACTAACACTTGTATTCCAGAAGTTGTAGCTTTTTTTGTAGCATAAAATTCTGGTTCTCCTTGTGTTGTAACATTAGGTCTAAAATCTTTTATATAACTGTCTGTTCTATGTTTTAAATACACAACATTGCTTGATGATGTTGTTATTTGTACTTGTCTAATCATTCTAGCATTTGCTACATTTATTGTGGCAGTGCCAATAGAAAAATTACCAGTATTTGTTTGTCTATAACATGGTAAATTAGGCAATCTAGCAAATATCATATTTTCTGATTGTTTAATTATTTCTGGTATAGATGTATCTAATTCTGTGGAATCATCTTCTATAAAATTTTTTATGTTTGTTTCTAATTGTGTAAAATTCATTTAATTACCCCATGTTCCATCACCCCAAGTGCCACTACCCCACTCTTGGTTTACAGTAATACTTTCAGTTCCAATAGCACCAGTACCTGCTACTCCAGTTTCAATTACTTGTGAGGATGATACTTCATTTCCTATTTCACCAGTACCTGCTACACCTGATGTGCCAGTGACGTTGATTTGAACATTACCATTACCAGATACTCCAAATCCTTCAACTGCACCTGTACCTGCTACTCCAGTTTCAACTGCATTAATTTCCAATGCCTCTGTTCCAATAGAACCATCACCTGCTACACCTGTCTCAGTAATAGATGCTTCTGGTGTTTCTGTACCTATTGCACCAGAACCTGCGACACCAGTTTCTGTAATTGTACAATCAACAATTATACTTTCTGAACCAACAGCACCAGTACCTGCTACTCCAGTCTCAGTTAGTGATGCGACTGGCACTTCTGTACCAATTGCTCCTGTACCTGCCAATCCTGTTTCTGTTATAGATGCAAGTGGTATTTCTGTGCCTGTAGTTCCTGTTCCTGCCACTCCTGTAACACCTATGTCAGTGCCAGAGAATGTAATAAAATCACCTATTGCACCTGTTCCTGAAACACCAGTTTCTGTTATAGTAACATCTGCTTCAATACTTTCTGTTCCTGTAGCACCAGTGCCTGCTACACCAACCTCTATTATAGATGATTCTGGTGTAATTGTGCCTATGTTTCCTGTTGCCTCAACACCTGTTTCATCTATAGATGCTAATGGTACTTCTGTTCCTATAGCTCCTGTACCAGATACACCAGTTTCATCAAACACAGCATCTGATTCAACACTTTCAACACCTGTTCCACCTGTACCTGCAACACCTGTTGCTACGACTTGAGAAGATGGTATTTCTGCACCTGCAACACCAGTACCTGCAACACCAGAAGTTCCTGTTACATTAAGTTGTACATTGCCATTACCTGATACACCAAATGGCTCAACAGCACCTGTTCCTGCAACACCTACTTCTGTAATACTTGCTTCTAATATTTCTGTTCCTATTGCACCTGTGCCTGTTACACCAGAGGATGTTACATCTGCATCAAATTGTATGGTTTCTGTGCCTATTGCACCTGTACCTGCAACACCTTGTTCTTCAATTTGTGCTTGAATTTCAGAAGTACCAATATTACCAATTCCATTTTGACCAGATGGACTTGGTGTTGAGTCTTGGTTTATTTCTGGTGTAAAACCCCCTATTCTACCAAATGCAGGTATTCCAATAGATGTTTGACTTCTCTCTAATCTTGAAACAAAAGGATTTTTTGTAAAACCAATTTGTATTTCTACATTATCTGGGTCATTATCTGGTCTTGGATTAAATAATGCAGTAGCATCTACAACATTTTTTGCAGGTGTTAATTGTGGATGTTTAGGGCTATATTCTTCTGGCTCTACTCTTAAATTATCCCAAGTTGTTTTAAGTTGAGTATAACGTACCTTAAAACCAGATATATCACTGATTGCTTTAGATTTTTTACCTGAAGCAAATCTAGCCATTATCTTAAATTTAATCCTGTAGGTTGTAGTTTTAGACTTACACCATCATTATCATTTGTTGATGCATATTCAAATGCTTCGTTGTAAATCTGTTTAAGTAATGCATATTTGTCTGGTGCATATTTAATAGATAATTTACTAGCTAATCCTGCACAAATACATTCTGACCATGTATAAGGAATATCTGTATCTTCATTAGATGCAGTTATATCTTCTAATTGATTCATTGACCAATAATTTAATCTATATGTGTTTCTATCTGGTGTTTGCCATACAAACAATTTATAAATATTGTTTGAGCCTGATTGTCTACCTTTATCTAACATATATTGATTTGGTTTACCTGTATCTGATTTATTTGGTATTTGATTGTATTCGGATATTGTAACTCTATTTATTATAGTATCTGTTCTTGTTGCATCAGCACTATCAAAAATAACAACATCTAATAAATCAGTAATACCTGCAGGCAAATCATAAGAAGATGTGTCTGCTGTTAGATTTAAAGTTCTTTGTGTTACAGTCCAATAATTTATGCCTCTATTAGCCCATTCAGAAAATAATAAATTAAGACTTCTTCTGGCAGATATGGCTTGATATCCAGTTCTTGTTTGAATATCAATACCACATCTTTCATATGCTTCTGTAATTATCTCTTCAACATTTGGTCTAAATGCAACTGTTCCTGATGTTGCCATTTTTTATCCCTAATATTTTTTCTTCATTGTTAAAACAATCTGATACGAATCGCCTGCACCTGCACCAGTGGTGGTAAATTTAATATCACCAGTTGGACTTGTGCCAGTTTGTTTGGTATTTGGTAAACCCCCAACATCAGTATAATCAACTTCACCAGATTGTCCTTCATCAAGATTAAGCATAATTATATTTGTACTAGCACCTGCCAAGACTTGTACAGTCATGCCTTTAACAACCCATGTGCATTTAAGTATTTTCACTCCTGTACATGAGTCACCATTTGCGTTTGCTTGTAATGTTGAAACATCAACTTTAGTTACTGCAGATTCATTTCCAGTATCTACATATTGATATTGAAATGCCATTACAATTTCTCTAGTGTTTTCAGAAAGAATAGTGCTTGATGTAATATCAGCCATTTAATCCTCCCTATTAACTGTCAGCAAATGGTGTTGCTACTGAACCAGAACCAATTAAAAGACCTTGCACCATGTATTCAGCAGTTGCTAATGCAGTTATTTCTACATAAGAACCTACTTTACCACCTTTAGTGCCATTATTCATATCAATAACATCATTTGTTGCACCGGGTACAAATGCTTTTTTTGCGTCATCATCTACTGCAACCATTATTGAGCCTACATATTTGTCTGTTCCATCTGTTTTGATTTTACCTGTCATATTAGTGCCAATAAAAAAGGTGTATTTAGCACCTAATTCTGCTGATTTAATTGATGGTAGTGTAATGACACCATTTGCATCATTGACTTCAATAATACGACCTGCATGGTCATTAAATGTTAATGTTGTATCTACTGTAATATCTACAATATTATTTGAACCTGCTTGTATAAAACCATTGTTTGATACAATCGGTCCTGAAAATGTTGATTTAGCCATGTTAATTCTCCTTGTCTTGGCTATTGTCTACTTTCGTAGTCAAGGTTAATTATTATGGGTGGGCTGTTAAACCCACCCTGTATTGCGATTATGCCGCACCTTCTGTTCCAAAAAGACCTCTCCAGTCTGTAAAACCAAAAGAATATCTTTCACGAACTTTGTAACGAACATTGCCTGTTTCAAAATCTCCTTCAACACCTCTTTTAAGTGGTGAACGTTGAAACATTTTCATTCCATCAGGCACATCTGTCTTGATAAAAAATGCATCACTATCAGTTAATCTTCTCATAATGTGATAACCTCTTGGCATATATCCACCATTATTTAATGCATTAATATCATTATCTGAAGTACCACTTCTCAATTGTGAATCTAATATTCTTTGAGCAGTAAAGGTATAGGCAGTTGGAATAATTAACATTGTTCCTTGTGCCGCTATTCTTAAACCTTTATCGTCTTTCATATCAGCAATTTGAATTAAAAGTGATTCAATAGATGTTTCTGATAAATCAGCCGCTGTAGCCAAAGTATTACTTTGATTACCACTTGCAGTTGGATGTGATGTACTTAATAAAGCGACACCATCACCACCTGCATGAACTCCTGCTGATGTTGAATTGTTTAAAATGTTAGCCGCTTTAATTTCTTTAGTTGCTGACATACTTCTAGCTAATGCTTTAGTATATCTTGAAGCGATAGAACCATATAATCCATCTTCTTCTGCTTCCTCAGTAATTGAAAAGGCTAATGCGATAGTTTCATGCTGATATCTGGCAGTAAAACCTTGTGAAGCTGAATCATAAGATATTGGTGCACCTTCGTCTTTTGTTGGTGCATTACCAAAACCTGTTAATAATACATCTTCTTCAAAAGCTTTATTTGAAGTGTTAGCATCAAATACAGCCTGATATTCAGCAGGATATGAGTCGTACTCAAGACCAAAGAGAGTATTCAATCCCGGCTCAAGTAATTTAGCAAATTGCGCTCTATTCATAGACATAAATTACTCTCCTTATATTCCTGCAGTAGCTTTTAATAAGTGCTCATTAATGAGTACTTCAAGCTGTGCATATTGAGCAAAACTATTAGATGGGTCTTCCCATAAACCAATAACTTTGCATGTTGCTGTTCCAGTGCTTGTGGTTCCTGCTAAGTCAAAACCAGATTGACCTGTTGTTGTTGAACCTGCACCAGCTACTACGTCAGCACATGCACCAACATCTGTTTGTGCAGGTGTGCCTTCTGATTGTATTCTAAACACAATATATGGGTCATCATACACATAAGCCACAATATCTGTAGCCACTGTGCCTGAC
>TARA_R100001480_G_scaffold39999_1_pt1 | contig 37215 bp, 57 predicted proteins | sample TARA_R100001480 | Tara Oceans TARA_R100001480 (sample SAMEA2622212) | marine metagenome | biome: marine biome (ENVO:00000447); feature: mesopelagic zone (ENVO:00000213) & marine oxygen minimum zone (ENVO:01000065); material: "saline water (ENVO:00002010), including plankton... | reverse complement strand
GGTGTATCGCACCACACGTCCACGCAAAATGCCAAGCAAAGGAAAGTTTAATTTTAAAAATGAGCGAAGCAAAAAAACAGTGTTACCATGAATTTAAGAATATGATTCATCGCTGGTCAGAGGAATCTGACTTGGATGATGAAGAAATCGTGGAGTGTATGGTGCAAGCAGCACAGGAGTATTACGATGAAGATGTCATTGAGTTTGAATGTGACATGGATTTGGAGGAGGACGATGAGTGAATGTATACAAGCCCACAGGTGAGAAGGTGGAGAATTGGCCTCAATGGGTACAACGTTTAAGCAATGAGAACATTGTATTGAAGCGCAGAGTTGCGGAGTTGGAGAAGCAACTAACCGAAGAGCAGGCAAGACGTGGGTAAAATAACCTATGCAGATGAAATAGACGCACGCTTTGGTGTACCTTGGACAGATGATTTTAAGTATGTAAAGGGACAGTTGGAGTGTGCATTATCAGATGAGGAGATAGATAGACTAACTGTACAAGATCCTGTACGCGCAGAAACACTTACACGCTTGCTCCTCGACCAACCAACCAGCGAGAAGGAAGATCCAATCGAATGGGGTTGGACTCTTCCTGGGTGGCGTAGGGTCATGGAAAATTGGAAGGATACAAAGATACATGTTTGCTTGGGTGGTAACAGATCATCAAAGACCACCTTTGCTTCTCGCTTACTTGTTCACTTGGCACAGAACATACCCGAAGCAGAGATACGTTCCATGCATGTTTCAGAAGAGCGCAGCGTGAGTGATAGCCAAAGATACGTGTGGGACTGCCTTCCGGCAAGGTACAAGAGAAGCAAGAAGAAGAGTGAGAATCATTCACTGCAATACACACAGAAGAATGGATTCAATGCTGGTAAAGCAATCCTACCACCCACACATCCAGATGCAGAGCGTGGGAGTACGATATACTTTAATAATTACAGGCAGTACATGGCAGACCCACAAATCTTTGAGGGATGGGCAGCCCATGCAATACATGCAGATGAAGAAATTCCGGAAAATATTTTTAATACGCTATTGGCAAGACTTACAGATAATCATGGTCGCTTGATTCTGACCTTCACTACTCTGCAAGGATACACGCCATTAGTTAATAGTTTATTGAAAGGAGCTACGACAGTCAGGTCAAAGTACTCTGCGTTAATGGATAAGGAACTACCCTTGGAACAAGTGTCTGCTAATTGGCCTGACTGTCGCATATATTACTTTTGGTCACAGGATTCACCATTTGTGGATGCAGATGAACTTGTGCGTACCTACAGCAAGCAACCACAGGAAGTAAAACTTGCTCGATTATTCGGCATACCAAGTAAGAGCTTTGAAGGAAAATTCCCAAAATTTCAGCGTGAGACAAATGTCATTGAACATAGTAAGATACCATTCATTGCAGATCCATCTGCACCTGTAACCCGTTACTTCATCTGCGATCCGGGTGGTAGTAAACCTTGGGTTGGATTATGGGCAGGTGTGACGAAGGACAAGAAGATATATATCTATCGTGAGTTCCCTGACAGTACAATGGGAGCATGGGCAATCCCACACATTAATGGTGCTGGTAAAGCAGTTGGTAAGCCTGGCCCTGGACAACGTCCTTTGGGATGGGGATACGCAGATTACAAGGATTACTTTGAAGCACAGGAAGATGGTGAAGAGATATTCGAGCGGATAGTTGACCCACGCATGGGAGCAGCCACAGTGCGTACAAAAGAGGGAGAAAGTAATATAATCAACACAATGAGTAACATGGGATTTGTATTCCGTGCTGCACCAGGTGTGTCCATAGACTCTGGTATTGCCAAGATCAATGACGCACTTAGCTGGGATGATACAGAAACCATGACAGACAAGAATTGTCCCAAGCTTTACTTCTCTGATCAATGCGAGAATACAATCTCCTCCATGCTTGAATATGCCGGAGAATCCAAGAGTGATTACTTCTCTGACCAAATTGACTGCCTGCGTTATTTATTCGTTAGTGGTGCGGATTACATCACTAACCGAGACATGCAAGTGACAGGTGGTGGAAGTTATTAATACGATGAAAATTAAACTAACAGAAGAATTTACTTTTGAAGCGGCACATAGAATCCGCAATAAACGAAAGGAATACGGAGAACTGCACGGACATACACACAAAGTATATGTGACTGTAAGCGGAGAACCTGACCCTGAAGTTGGGTGGTTAATCGACCAGCAAGAGTTTCGTGGCATCGTTAGCAGAGTAGTAAAACGATTAGATCATAGGTATCTAAATGAAATCTTGGATCAGACTACCGCAGAAAGTATAGCTCTGTATCTATTTAAAGAGATAGAGAAAAACCTATCATTTAATCATCTTGCTTTGGATTCTGTAAAAGTTTGCAAAACAACAACGCAAGCGGAGGTCACAAGATGATTACGAGTTTAGTTTACTTGGCTGGCCCAATATATGAAATGGATGATACTTGCATCCGTTGGAGAAAAGGGGCGGCTTTATTACTTAGAAAAAAGGGCATAATGAGTATTAGCCCAACGGACGCAGATTATCGAGGTAAAGAAAGTATTGCTGGAATTGCCAAGCAAGTGGTCGAACGGGATAAACGGGACATTGTTAAATGCGATACCATAATAGCAAAATGCGATATGCCAAGCTATGGCACAGCAATGGAAATACTTTTTGCTTGGTCTTTGCAAAAGCAAATTGTGGTAGTAACTAATACAAAATCTCCTTGGATTACATATCATGCATCAGAAATTGTAAGCACAGTTGAGGAAGCAGTTAATTTATTAGAATACCCATCCTTTGATCCTGGTGTTACACAATGATTGTAATGCCATCCAACAATGCTAAAGGGATAGTCCATTATTGGGCTGGACTAGGGTATCCTGTTGGTTGGTTATTTACTCCTGAGTCCGCAGTCAGAGAACCTGTGCCTTGGATTCCTTATGGAATAGATAATGGTAGATTTAGTGTTTGGTCATCCGGCAAAGAATGGAACGAGTTTGATTTTACTAAGATGCTAGATTACTACCAAGAAACGATATTAAAACCACGCTGGGTAGTAGTGCCAGATTGTGTAGGAGATCGTGACCAAACTCTTAGGGAATGGGAAAAGTGGCATCCTATACTAGAACAGTCATACGATCTTACATGGGCATTTTGCGTACAAGATGGAATGACTCCACAGGATGTACCACAAGAGGCATCTGTTATTTTTGTGGGTGGTACAAAAGAATGGAAGTTAAGGAATTTAACTATGTGGACAGAGTCTTTTGATCGAGTTCATGTAGGTGCAATAAATTCATTTAAAGTTCTTATGAGGTGCAAGGAACTAGGTGTAGAATCCACAGACGGGACAGGATGGTTTCGTGGCCCAAAAATGACAGAGGCACTAGAAAGATATTTCAAAGTTCAGTCAGGAGAAATAAAAATGCCCGTGCAAGAGGAATTGATATTAAGTTGACTACATAAGGTTGCTAATGTAGTTTTATGCTACACTACTATGCTTTCAGCAAGCGACCCAGAACTTTTATACGTCAGCAAAGAGCCTGACATTGCTTATCTTAGTGAAGCGTACAAGCGTACCCAGAACGATTTAGGTGAGTGGTTAGACCGCAGACAACGAGATTACGATGTCCGTAATTGCTTGTGGGCAGGTAAGAGTGATGATTTTAAGAAGCACTCAAGCCAAAGTTCAACAGGTGAGGTATTTCCTTGGGAAGGTGCAAGTGATCAAGAGCAAAGGATGTGCGATGAATTGATTAATTGCCGGGTTGCAATGTCAATGAATGCAATCCGCAGAGGTCACATAATTGCCACACCCACAGAATCAAATGATGTGGAGCGTGCAAATGTGGTCAGCATGTTCTTACGCTGGTTAATCAACTCCAAGATGCAGGAGTTCTACCCTGAGATTGAACTTGGATTAAATCATTTATTCGAAAAAGGAATGATGGTGCATTATGCTTGGTACGAGAACCAAGAACTCAAGCAACAACAGACCATTAAACTTGAAGAGGTTGCACAAGTCCTTCCACAGATTGCCGGAGCTATACAGGATGGCAGTATGGACGAGGAATTGAGCGAGGCACTCAAAACTCAGTTTGACATTAGCAAGTCCAAGGCACGGGCAATGTTGAAAGAAATGCGTAAGGATGGAGAAACCACAGTACCTGTCACTCGTCAGGTTGTGAGCAGACCCAAGATTAAAGCACTTGCTCCAGATGAGGATGTTTTTTGGCCAAGCTATGCCATTGATCCACAGGAATCGCCCTATGTCTTTCAAGTTGTAAGTATGACCCCAGAACAATTAAGGTCAAAAATTAGCACTGAAAGCTGGTCAGAAGAATTCGTGGATGCTGCCATCGAACTTGCAGGGCAAGGAGAAGACGCAGACGAAAATATTTATCAATTGCGGGACAATGATGAGTTTACCAGAAACAATGATAATAGCCTTATTAGAATTGTGTACTGTTATCAAAGATTATTGGATGAGGATAATGTACCTGGTATTTACTGTACGATCTACCATGCCAATATTTCTGATCTTTATGCCAAGCACCAACTTCTTGATTATGCGCATGGGCAATACCCATTTGTTGTAACCACCCTTGAAAAAACAGACAAAAAACTGTACTCCTCAAGGTCATACCCGGAGCTTATCGAAAGCCTTCAGCAGGTACTCAAGGTCGAAACGGATGCTGCGATTGATTCGCAAAGTCTTACCACCTTACCACCGCTAGAGCATCCTCTTGGGCGCGCCCCAAGTCGTTTCGGCCCGGGTGTAAAATTACCTTATCGCACACCTGGAGAAGTAAGATTTGCAGACACTCCCCGTGGATCAGTAGTTAATGTAGAACTTCGCAGATACATACAAGAGCAAGCAGACAGATTCTTTGGCAGAAACGCACCAGGAGTAAATCCTGTGGAAGCACAAATGAAGCAACAGGAAGTGATAGACAAAGTATTCCATCATTTGAAACTTGTGCTTGATCAAGTGTTTTCACTTTACCAGCAGTATGGCCCAGACCAAGAATACTTCCGTGTCACAGGTATGCAGGACATGCAGAAGTATAACAAGGGCAATGCTGGTGAACGATTTGATTTTTATATGCAGTTTGATGCTGCCACCCAAGATCCAGAACAAATGCTTGAGCGCGTAAAAGCGATTGCCGAGCTAGGTGGTATGCTTGACAAGAATGGCACGCTGGACACCGAAAGATTACTACAAATTGCAGTTGGACAGATTTTACCTGGTGCTGCGGAAAGCGTCATGCTTCCCAAGGAAACTGCCTCGCAAAAAGCAATGGACGAAGAAAGACAAACCATTGCAGAAATCTTTGCAGGTGTACGACCCAACGTAAAACCAAACGATGCGCATGAGATGAAACTGCAAGTGTTCCAGCAATGGTTGGCACAACCAGATATCACACAAAAGGTACAGCAAGATCCTGCATTACAGGAGCGCATAAATGGATACTTACAACAACGTCAATTTGCTATCCAACAAAAACAAAACGCTGAAATTGGCAGATTAGGAGCAACTCCCACGCAATTCGGACAAACAGGAGCAGCAGCATGATTATATCCGATCTAATTAAGGAAGATATTAGATGCTGGAGTAAAGAGGTGCTTGAAGTACCAAGCGAAAATTTCCAACAACTCCCACCCTGCCCCTATGCAAAACAAGCATGGAAAAAAGATAAGGTAAAGATACACGTTACTGATGACTTATCCCTTGCCACACGGATCAAAAAAAACAATCCACCTGTTGATGATGAAGTGGAAGTGATCGCTTGGACAGATTGGAATAAGATGACTGCCGAGGAATTTGATAAATGGATAGATGTGCAGAACAAGGAGCATGAAGGAACATGGATTATTGGCTTTCATCCTGACCATCCAGAAGATGAAAACATGGATGAGTTTGAAGGTAATGATGCACCTGAGTATGCAATGATATTGGTTCAATCACTTGCACATTTAGCACAGGCATCAAAGAAGATTTTAAAACGTGGATACTATGATAGGTATTCCGCAGCAGAGTCAAAACACATAAAATGGAGGAATGCACAATGAAAGGACGTAAGAAAATGCGTAAAGTCACAAAACGTAAAAAGAAATGATTACCTATCGTGGTGAAAAATTTAGTGGTTATAATAAACCAAAAAGGACACCCGGTAAGTCCAAAAAATTTGCAGTCCTTGCTAAAGAAGGAGACAAAATTCGGCTTGTACGTTACGGAGATCCTAACATGCGCATACGAAAGTCAGAACCCGCCAGGCGTAAATCCTTCCGAGCAAGACATAAATGCGATGAGAAAAAGTCTAAATTAACTGCTGGCTATTGGAGTTGTAAGAAATGGTAGCTAAGAAGAAATCCAAGTCCCGTGTGAACGAAGCTGGTAATTACACTAAGCCAACTATGCGCAAGAGACTATTTAATAAGATTAAGGCAGGCTCAAAGGGCGGTAAAAGTGGACAATGGAGTGCGCGCAAAGCACAAATGCTTGCGAAGCAATACAAAGCAGCAGGTGGAGGTTATCGCAACTAATGCCATTAAAGAAGTCACAGAAGTCACTCAAGAAGTGGACAGGACAGAAGTGGAGAACTGCATCTGGCAAGAAGTCATCTGAAACAGGTGAGGTGTATGCTCCGGCAAGTAAGATTAAAAGATTAAAAAGTTCAAAAGCAGGCAGAGCAAAACTTGCTGCTGCGAATCGAAAAAAGAGGGCAGCTACCAAAAAAGGCAAGCAATATGCCAAACATGGTCTGCATAAAAGAAAATGAGTCCTCGCAAAAAAAAGACCTACCACGAAATTGACCCGGAAGAAGCAATTCAAGCATTAGCTACTTTAAAGAATGACCCGCACTTCAAGCAATACATTGCCATGCGTGAAGCAATGAGGGAGGAAGTAATCCGACAATTACAAACTCCTGCAATTATCGATAGTACAAACAGACATTACATGATGTGTGGCAAGCTCGAAGCAATTGATGAGGAGTTAGACACCTTTTATAAACTGTAACTTTTCTTGTAGTTATATTGGTTCATAGTTATTCCCCCCGTGTCCTTTGTGGGGTAAGGGCGCGGGGGTTTTTTTATTGCTCTTTGTAGTCGTTTGTAGTACATTTTGCTACACTAGGCACTTCATGCCTTGATCTTATGGAAACATTAACTGAAGAGGTTGTCTCAGAATCCTCTGAAAATTCTGTTGAAGATAGTTTAACGTCAGGTGAAGGGAATCTCACAATGGCAGAACTCGCATCATCTCTGATGCAGAAACGCCAAAGCGAGGAAACCGAAACCACAACCGAAGAGGAATCAGAACCCGTTGCAGAAGAATCTACGGAAGAAGAAGAACCTTCGGATCAGTCTGCTGAAGTGCCGGATGAATCAGAAGAGGAATCAGATGAGCCGCCCGTACAACCTTCAGATGTTCTTTCAAAGTTTAACATAGACCTGGATTCATTATCCGAGGAGGAGACAAAGAACTTAGCTAAACAGTTAAATGCTTCTGCAATCAAGCGGTTTGGAAAGCTTACCGCACAGAAGAAAGCACTGTTAGCTGAGAACCAAGAACTCCAGCAGCAAGTTGAGCAAGCACCCGTGCCTGCTGAACAACCTGCATTCCTAAAGGATAATGCTCTGCATAATGTCAACGACATCAACGCACTTACCAAGGAAGTTGAGAACCTTAATACGCTCATTGAATGGGCAGACGAAGGGATGGAAAACGAAGTGGAGTACGATGACGCTGGCAATGAATATGTAGTCAAGGATGGTGATAAGACTTACACCAAGTCTGACTTGAGACGCATCAAAGCGAATGCCAAAAAAATCCTTCGCAAAGATGCTCCTGCAAGACAGGCATGGATAAAGGAGCGTCAACAATCTGACCAACAAGCGGTTCAAACTTTCGAGTTCCTAAGTGATGGAGAAAGTGAGGACTACAAAATGTTCATGCAGGTAAAGCAAAGTCCGCTTTACAAGCCATTAGTTGATCATTTGCCCAACAGCAACTTTGCACTTGGGTTAATGGTGGAAGGATTAAAGGCAGTAAAAGCAAGGCAAGCCAATGCAGGTCAACCCAAGAAATTGAAGAAGCCCACTGCTCCTGTCGCAAGTACAGAAGCTGGTGCAAGTAAACCAAGATCTGAGGGAAGTAAACATAAGAAGCTTGTCCAGGCTGCTCATGCTAAATTTGAGAAGTCAGGTAATATAGCAGACTACCAACATTACATAAAACTAAAACGAGCAATCGTTAAATAATTTAAACAAAATTAGGAGGATATAGATATGGCAAAAAGTACTACGTACAACACTGCTGGCAATAAAGAGGACTTAACTGATATTATTTCAGTTTTAGAACCAGAGGCTACGCCCTTTGTTTCATTAATGAAAAAGGGAAAAGCAACCGGGACATTCTTTGAATACCAAGTTGATAAATTAAACTCGCCAGAATTTGATGGAGTAGAAGAAGGCGAAGATGTAACTGCATTTAAAAATCAGTCCGCTGACCGCGCTAGAATCGGAAATTACATTCAAAAATTCCGTGATACATTCATGGTTTCAGATATTCAAGAGATGGTTGACACTGCTGGTGTCGCATCAGAATTTGCAAATGCGGAAAGCAAAGCAGTACGCAACGTAAAACGCAGTATAGAATCTGCATTCTGTTCTTCACAGGATCGTCAAGCAGACTCTGGAGCAGGCGCACCTTACAAAACACGTGGTATGCTTAAATGGTTAGGAGTAGGTGGACAACCTTCCGATGTTCCTACCTTTGCACAGAATGTTGCTAATGACACTACAGGCACACAAACCGAAGCTACTTTCAATAGTGTTCTTCAAGAACTCTACGAAGCTAACGGAATGCCTGGTGGACAGTTGACCTTACTTGCAGGCCCAAGTCTCAAGCAGGAAATCTCAAACTTCTCTCGTCAGCTTGCAGCTACCAACGGAACTTACACAGTTAACCAGGACGCAGAAAGCAAGAAGATAACTCTTTCAATTTCCGTCTATGAGGGTGACTTCGGAATGGTAAATATCGCTCCTAGCCTTTTTATCAACAGAACGAGCGGAAGTGACACAGTTGACGCAGACGCAGGACTCCTAATTGATCCTGAGTATGTATCCATGATGTCCTTGAAAGCTGAGTCTGTAACTGAGCTTGAGAACCAAGGAGGCGGCCGCAGAGGTTTTGTGGACGTAGTTGCCGGATTGGCATGTTTGTCACCTGTTGCTCACGGATATTTTAACTAATAACACTTAAAATAAGGAGATTTAAGATATGCCAGAATTATCAAATAATGAAGCAGGACGTGGTTTCACACATGTGTATACCGCAACCTATGAAGACCTTCAAACTGTCGGCAATGGTGGACAATTAACTATTGCAACTATACCCGCAGGTGGTGCAGTTGAGATGGTAGGTGTGTACGAAAGTGTCGCATTTGCAGGTACAACATCCCTCGTCATTGACGTAGGAACATCAACAGGTGACCCGGATGAGTTTATCGATGCCTTGGATGTAGACGCAATGTCTGCACCTGTGTTCAACACAGGAGACGCATTCACAGGCAATCAGTCACAACCTGTCGGTGGAACAAACACAGCAGCTTCCGTTATCCTAGAAGTAACAGACGCAGCGATTGCATCAGCAACTGCTGGAGAGATTGTTATCGGATTACGTATCGTTGACCTTGGTCAATTTGCTTAATTGCAATTAGGATTTGGGGAGTGACCTGCGATCCGGGTCACTCCCTTTTCCACATCATTTTATCATGGCAGAAATATTCATACCTAAATGGGGCAAGGCACAGGGCAATGGTTCACAATTTATGAAGAACCTGGAGAAGCACTTGCGTTACGAAGTAGACCTTGAGAAATACGAGGCAAAGAAACGTGAGATTGAGTGTGCCAAAGAGAATGGTCAAGGTGGACAAGTTGAGGGACTTGGACAATTAAAAGGCACAATACCTGCACGTGAATACTTTCGCTGGCATCAAGACAAGCAGGGATGCTGGGGAGATAAGGCGTTTACGAATGAATTTTTTCGTGACAACCCACATTTAAAAGCCAAATCATTTTCTAAAAAGACCTTCGTATCTGGAGGTTTTGACAAACCAAGTTTTGCATGAGAAAGATAGCAGTAAGCACAATGGTCACCAACCTAGTAAGCATGGTTGGCGTGGATTCATTCCTTACTGCTGAATCAACCGCAGCAGTACGTAGCTTCAATCGCTTTGGCAAGTTAGCGTGGGACAGAACTGCATGGCCATTTAACTCTGTCATTGAACAAATAATCCCAGACCTTCGAGTAAGAAGCGTACAAGTGGGCAGTGGTGGATCGAGCTATACATCTGCACCAACTGTTGCTTTTAGTGGTGGAGGAGGAAACTCCGCAGCAGCGACTGCGACCATTAACGCAGATGGAGAAGTAAATGGTGTTGCGGTTACTAACAATGGCACAGCATTTACAGGAGTACCCACAGTTAGTTTTAGTGGCGGTAGTGGTAGCGGAGCAACGGCAACTGCAAGTATGCTTACTTACATTGATTTTGGCACAACGATTAGCGAGATATTTCGGGTCACTGATAATGACCCTTACGGATCAACAAGTTCAAATAATTTAGCATTTAAAAATATTGGGGACGCTAGTGGAAGCACGGATTATGGAGAAGCAATTCTACCTAACCGAGCAAGCAACGCACCTGTGTGGGTACATTACCGGGCAGGTTTTCCAGAGTATGCAAGTGGAGCAAGTGACTTCCCATACATATTTAGCGAATATGCGGTTGTTGGAGCATACGGGGATTGGTTACAAGCAGACGGGCAAACCGACAAGGCAGGCGTGATCTACCAACAAGCGGAACAAATCATACAAACCGAGTTAGACAAACTCGAAAGACAAGAGGGGCAATCTACCCCATTACAATTTATTACTTACGGAACAACTGCCGTTTCATCGGCATAAAAAAGACAAATATCATGGCATCAGAATACAGAGGTTTAGGTTTAAATGGGGGTACTTATATTAATACCACAGATTCAACGACAGGTAAATTCTTTGCAATACTCGCAACGGAAGACACAGTAATTGCAAGCATTACAAGTAACATTACTAATTTGTCAGATATTTGTACTGGGCAAGATGCAACCACCCTATCTGCAAATACTGCGATTTATGGAAATATTTCACAGATCCAACTTACAAGTGGTGCTGTGATAGCCTACAACATTTAATGGCACTCACTCTTGACATCAATCTTAGCGTAGGACGCGCAAGCACAGGTAGTGGTACACCATCTAATGTACCTAATTTGGTTATATTAACAGAAGCAAGTGCATTCATGCAGACCGAAGATGGATTCTTTTTAGAATTTGAATTTTAACATAATTAGACATGGCAAATAACAAAAAAATTACCGCATTACCTGCACTTGGTGCAACACCAGCAAACGATGATGTTTTGCCCATTGTTGATGTAAGTGGAACTGCAACCACAAAAAAAGTAACAGTTGCTAATTTAGTAGCCGCTGCCGCACAAGGCGATTTACTCGCAAGTAATAATTTATCTGATGTTGCAAATGCCGGAACAAGTAGGACGAATTTAGGACTTGGAACAGCGGCAACTCTCAATGTCGGAACATCGGCAACGAATGTCGTACAGTTAGCGGATGTTAGTGGAACTGTAAAATTACCGGCAGTCGATGGGTCGCAATTAACTAATCTACCTGGTGTGGGAGATGCTCAATTAAGAGGCACAACTAACCCACACATCGGAGCATTTCCTAATCAGTCTTTCTTAGTCTTAGATAATCCGAGTAAGTCGGTAATGCTTGGATCGGACGCTGACGGTAAACTTTATTTATTTAACTCGTCAGGTAAAACAGCAATCTCAACAGGTATTTCCGCAGTAGAAGATTCAGCCGAACCAGACATCGAAATTACAACTACAACAGGGACTTACTCGCTTATCAGCGGAGACAGCGATGCGAAAGACCCCAACGGATTGCCCGTTCAGCAAGGCTTTAACGCACCGAATATCGGAGCATTTTCATCACCTTTATTAATCAGTGGCGGTTCAATCGCTTAAACAAATTAGGAAACTTAAATTATGGCAACAGTATACATCGCACCAACCGCTCAAGGAAGTGCTAATGGAACATCCGAGGCAAACGCATACGCTTTTTCATCTTTAGCATCGGCAGAATCAGATGCGGGGACAAACGGCATTATTTACTTTTTAGATGGCACATATGACCAAGGTAGTACCCTGACTTTAAAAGGTGCTGAAGGTTTGACTTACGAGTCACTCAATTTAGGGAAAGCAATTTTAAATAACTCCACTTCCAACGCTGGCCCTCTTCGACTTAAATTAGGTGATGAAAATAATTTGGGAACAAATGCTAACATTAAGGTAAATAAATTTACAATTAAAGGATTTGGAACTGTCCCCGCAAATACTACAGACGAATTTAATAATTGTAAAATGGTGTGGGACTCTAGTTTAGCTTGCTCAGGCAGTACGACACCAGGTTTTGGTGGGACAGGCAAATATACAAATTGTAATTTTTCTCACAGAGTCACAGGAAATTGTGTTCGGTATTTTTCTTTCGCTAATCCTGTTTTCAACAATTGTACAATTAGTATTTTAGCGACTAGTGTCACTACTGCTGTAACTTTTACGGGCTTTAATGCCCCTAATGGGGCGATTACAAACACGGCTTTTAAATGTGACGATAACAGTGCTATAAATTCAGCCTTAACTTTGGTAAACAGTGCTACAAACTGTTCCTTTTTCCAAATGGGAAGTGGTAACGCATCAGGCGGAACAAATTGTATTTTTACAGACCCGCTATTCGTAGACCCAGCAAACGATGATCTTCGTCTTCGCCCCTCCTCACCTCTGATCAACGCTGGAACAGCTTCCTAAGTCATGGCACAGCAAAAATTAGATCGGAAAGATTTTCAGATCGCTGTGAAAACAGGGACTGATGCGAATAAGACGAAGTTTGCAAAAGAATCTACTCAAGGAGAGTTGTATTTAGCCACTGATACTTTTAAAATTTATGTAGCTGTTACAACTGCTGGAGCTTCTGACTCAACACTTAAATCAGTCGCACTTAGCTGAGTGATTTACACCACCATACTATTATTGGCGATATGCCTTACCGGATGCTCCCTTCGCTCCACCTACCCAACAATCGGCGGGGTGATTGGTGGCGGTGCGGGAAGTTTAGGTGGCCCAGGCACTGCTGCACTTGGTGCTGGTGCGGGTGTACTAGCTGGTGAGGCACTTAAAAATAAGGATGCACTCATTGAGGCAGAAGAAACTATAGAGGCATTATCACACGGGGATGTATCTGCTCTTGTTGCACAGGGGATGGAAGAACATAAGAGTGGATTTGCTGAATTTACATCTTACGTGAAAAAAATCTTAATTGGAGCAGCGGTATTACTAGGATGTTACCTTGCCATACCTATCTTCATTGCCAAACGCACTGCTCGTCAATGTTCAAAAACAGAAGCAGAAAAACACCTTACACGCGCACCATTTCCTGTCAAACCACCTTCCCAAAACTTATGAGAAATTTAGAAATATTACGTGACAAATTCTTAGACATGTCAAAAAAAGCACAAATGTTAACTGTATTCGTAGGACTAATTGTTGGCATCATCATATTAGATTGGTTGTTCTAATGATAGATCGCACTGCAATCTTAGGTATGGGTGGTACGCTTGCCACCTTTGGTTTGTCACACCTAGATAGTTTATTTGGATGTATTGCAGGTATTATCACCATCGTGTACATGAGTAGAAAACTCTACCAAGAAGTAAAGAAGAAGTGAACTATGGCAAGGTATCGCACAACAGGCAGACTCGATGACCAGGTTCTTCAAGATGGAGATCGTGGATTTCGTGGTATTGATAGTTACCAAGAAGCAACTTCTTTAGAACCGGGCTTTGTACAGACAAGCGAGAATATGCGCTTGATTGGTGACCTTGCAGAAGTACGCAAAGGTATTGATTTCTTGGCAGGTAGTGTAACCTTAAGTTACAACGGCACAGACGAGCGATGCTTTTGTGCGACTTTATTCAGCGACCCAGCAACAGGCACAGAGTTTGTGGTGGTTGCCACCAAGACAAAAGCAATCATTTGGAATGACGCAAACAACTCAGGTATCGACATCGACTATCCTGGTGGAGAAATCGTGGCAGAAGCAGATGGGGCGAGCTTTGTGCAAAACTTCGAAAAGCTAATCTTGTTTCGTGGCACTGATAAACGACCACTAGAATGGGATGGTAACTTTAGTAGTCCAACTGATTTTACTGTAAAAACAGGCACTGCATCAGGTGCAGGTATTGCCTGTCCCAACTCAACCTTTGGTATAAGTTTTCGTAACCGATTAATCATTGCAAATCCTGTAACAGGTTCTGGACCACCTGGAGATAGTAATTACAGTGTAATTATGTCAGACTTGCTTGATAGTAATAACTTCACTGCTGCTGACTCGCAATTTAGATTAAATAAAGGTAGTGCAGATTTTCTTGTAGGCTTTATACCTTACCAAGAAGATCAGCTAATCGTGTTTATGCGTAACTCGATCCACATGATTAACAACATTGCCACAACCTCCGCAGCTAACACTTACGAGATTACAAGACAGCATGGATGTGTGGCACGTAAATCAATTGCACAGTCTGGCCCACAAACATTCTTTCTATCTGACAACGGGGTCATTGTCTTGTCACCTGGTACAGACCCTGCCAAGGGACTTGGAGTAGCTATTAGTAAAATAAGTGGTGAAACCATACCCATGACCAGACCTATACAAGATCAATTCGATGAGGTTAATTTTGCAGCAGCAGATACTGCATGTGGTGTGGTGTATGACAACAAGTACTATCTTGCCGTACCAACAGGTAGTTCAACAGTACCAAACAAGATATTTATATTTAATATGCTCACATCTACCTGGACAAGTGTTGATTCCTATCCGGCAATGGCAGGTAGTTTGGCATTTCATGTGGATGATTGGGTAATATGCTCGCACGGATCTGCACCAACAAGACGCAGATTATTCGCATGTAATGACACAGGATTTTACCTTATGGAAGAAAACTCCATAGATGATTCTGGTCGCAAGATAGGAAGTACAAGCGAGTCCGGCACAACTGCAATTGCAGGTAAATTAGTATCACGCTCCTTTACATTTGGAAACACTAGCGTAAAGAGTTGGAAACGTGGACAGGTGGCTGCAAAAACAGTCAATAACGATGCGTTTAACATCAAGGTCAACACACTTGACCCAGATGCAAGTAACACAGTTTTGAGTCACACAGCAGATGGCACAGAAGAAGCACTCTTTCGCTTTGGTACGGGTCGTACCCGTGGGTATGGGGCAAACATAGAAATCAATGTCACCGCAGGCAGACCAAGCTTTAGGCATCTTGCTTTAGAAGCAATTGGTGTGGGTGCAAATGCAAGAAGGGAAGTTGCATAGATGGCAATCACCGCAACAGTGACACGAGGATTTACATTTGCCACAGGTGTGGATGTAACCGCTGCGTCACTTAACCAACTTGGTGAACCAACTGTCACGATTAACGAATCAAACGTAAACATTACAGGTGGTTCAATTAGTGGGTTATCCTCACCCATTGCGATTGCAGATGGAGGCACGGGAAGTGCCAATGCCGGGGCAGCAAGGACTGCACTTGGACTAGGCACAATTGCCACCCAAGCGAGCAATTCAGTTGCTCTGACAGGTGGCACGATAAGTGGAACAATAATGACACTTAAATCATACGATGTGGCTAGTGTGCCAAGCGCTAGTCCAGCCGGACAAATGATTTATGTAACCGATGGAAACGCAGGTGCAGCAACAGTCGCAGTATCCGATGGATCTGCATGGAAGGTGGTCGCATTAGGAGCGACAATTAGTACATGAATATTTTGGAACGAGCTAAGGAGTTTTACGAGCAAATCAATGGCGATATGTTCAAGGACATTGCCTCGTACTCAGCATACGGATATGTATTTATTACTCCGCAAACATTATTGCTTGGCAAGGCAGTAAGATCAGATTCTGACACGCATCCAGATGAGCAATGGGGGGTGATTGGCCCAGACGCATGGTATGTCAGAACGGCAATTGGAGATGATGCAATATCCGAGTTCATTAACCGCATACCCTATCCACTATCTTTTGTTGGATGGATGAGGCATTTAAAAAAACAACCAATAAAATGGTACGACTTTAATCGAATTAATCGGAGGAAATAAAAATGGGTGGAGACACAAATATTACACAACCAAGTCAACCAAGTTATGGCGAAGGACTTTCAGAAGCACTTCAAGCACAGGTAGGATTGCTTACAGGCACAGGTGACTTTGCAGGCACAGGTTCACTTGAATCTTTGCTTCCACTTGAAGAATCGATTCGTAGAAAAACTGCACAGGCAGACACGGATATACTTAGGCAGACCTTGCTGGGTGGTGAGGAAGGTGGGCAAACACAGGAGGTTACCTACGATGATCAAGGGCGTGCAATATCTGGATACACAGAACCAGGGGAAGCAAAGATTCGTACAGTTATTGAGGACTCAAATGGTAATATAATCCGAAACGCTGGTGATCCTAATGTGGTATCTGATGCACAACGTGTTAGAGTTGAGTTCGTTGATGCTAATGGAAATGTAATAGATCAATCTGATGATTTGCCTATTACATCAGAGACACTAGAAAAATTTTCAGATGGGACTTTGGTCGAAGGCCCATTACAAGATAGACTTTCATCAACACTCACCAATTTGACAGATCAGTTGATATCAAACTTGGAAAATAATCCTGACTTTGATCAAGAAATCTTAGATAAAATAAAAACTGAAAGGTCATCAATACCCGGATTTGATCAGAAAACAATGATGGGATCTGAAGGATTTGACGGTTATGGTTTAAATAAAAACCAAAACTCCTACGCAATATCTGATGCACAACCAATCTTTGCCAAGGACACGGAAGGTAATATAATTCAAGATGCTACTAAAGCAGGCACAACAGAAACTACCACGCTACCCACTTTTCGTACAGGTGATGGTATGGTTGACATTCTTGGTGACAAGCGTGGTGTGCGGGATACTGTTCTTGCGAAAGATTTTAAACAATATGTTGAGAACAATCCTGACTTACAACAAGACTTCCTAAACAGAAGAAAACAAGGTGATACCCGCACAATTGAAGAATACGGACAAGATCATTATGAGAAAATGGGTGAGGCAGAAGGTAGGGAACTTCCTACATCATACCAGCAATCTGACGCAGGCAGGCAGGCTGGATTTGCATCCGCAGAAGATGGTGGTGGATTTCTGGGTTTATCCGCACTAGCAGAAGACTTACAAGCAGGCAACTTGTCCCGGCAACGGGAGCGTGATTTACTTGATGTTGCCCGGCTATCTGGGACATACCAAGACATCATGGAGGATTACAAGCCTGGCACGCAGGAAGCACTTGCAGATGCAAGAGGTGTGCTTCAAGCACAAAAAGAAAATTTAACGGGAGCAGGGGCAATTGATCTTCCAACGGATTCAACATTTGCAGGTGTAGAAGACGTTACTGTGGCAGCCCCAAACGAATTAAGTGCAAGCACTGCATTTAATAGGCAGCTTGGATTGGAAGATGGAACATTACGATCTGACATACTGAGCGATGCTCAGACTGCACTTAAGCAAGGTCTGACTCCAAGAGAGGAGCGACAAATTGCAGAAGCTGCACGAGCAAGATCCACGCTCATGGGGCGTACCTTTGATCAGTCAGGTGCAATTGCAGAAGCAGAGGCACGGGTTGCTGAAGACAACGCACGTCGTATGCAGAATCGAGCATTTGCACAGTCCGTACTTGGACAGGAAGCAGGGTTGCAACAGGGTGATATTACTCGTGGCATGGCACAGGAAAGTGAGCAAGCCGGATTACAGCAACAAGTTAACATGACACAAGCAGATGTGGACATGCGTGCTGCACTTGCAAACCAAGCACAACAGCAACAAGCTGGTCAGTTCCAACAGGCAACCACCGCAGATGCCCAGCGATTAAACGAGCAACTTAAACAGTCAGGCACACTTGGATATATTGATGCTGCAACACGTCTTGCAGCACTTGAAGATCAATCCACACTTGATCCATTCCAAGCAGTTCTTGGACGTGGTGGAGGACAGAGCTTGCAAGCCGGGCAATCGGTGTTTGGGCAGGCTGGATATGGATTAAACTCAGGGCCACAATACTTGAATCCAGAGGCTGGGTTAGGATACATACAGAATCAAGCAGCTAATGCAGCTAGCATGTACAACGCACAGGTTGGTGCGGAAGCAGCAAAGACTGCCGGGTTGTACAGCGGACTTGGTTCACTTGGTGGTGGGTTGCTAGGGAATCTAAATGTTGGGCCATTTGGCGGTTAACAAAATAAGGAGATAATATTATGGCAAAACCATTCTTTAGAGGAGATTACGGATCAGCGCTGGCACGGGTCGATACTCGACCCATTGTTGAAGCAGGACGTGCGCAAGGGCAAATGTTTGCGAATTTAGGGCAACAGATTGGAGGCGCTATTGAAAAATATGGTCTTAACAAGGAGAAGCAGAAGAAAGCCGATGCCCGTGTAAAGTCTGCCATGAATGGCATGGATGAATTTGTGCAAGCAGGAGTATTATCTCCAGAGCAAAAAACAATGGCAGACGAGTTTTTAAATGATCCAACAAAATCTTCTGCTGAAAAGGTTGCATTTATTGAAGAACAAGAAAAAAGGTTATTTCAATTACCGAAACTACAACTCATACAATCTCAAAACAGAATCGCAGGACTAGAAGCTAATTTTAAAGACGCAACTCAACAGAATAAGATCGCAATGAGTGGTTTAGAATTAGCCGCAAAAGATTTAACTAATCGTAAATCGGAACTTGAAGAAAGTTTACTTACAATAAAATCTGAAACAGAAAGAGACCGAGTTAGAGGACAATTGGATTTACTAAATGAGCAAATCGAGGCTCAAAAAACATCTAATAAATTTCTAAGTGAAACAGAAGGTGATAGGAAATTACAGTCACAATTAAAATCTGCATTACTTGTGCAAAATCTTACTAAAGGTGCTACTGAAATTGCTGCCTTAGAGAAAAAGATTGAAACAATGGGAGAACTTACTCCTTTAGAAGCACAAAGATTAGAAACTTTAAAATCTGAAGCTGTAAAGAATTTAGCAGAAGCTGATAATTTAAGAAAACAATCTGAACAACTGCAAGGTGTTATTGATGCAACCAAATCATCACCAGAAGGCACGGACGCATCTGCGGTGCAATTGGATAACATAAATCTATCTGCACAAGGTGATTTAGCAGGACAGGTTAAAGGTGCAGTTAATACTATTGCAGGATATTTCTATGGAGGAACTCCATTTGAAGGGGACAAGGAAGGTGCAGCGCAAGTTGAAATAATAAATCAACAATTTAGACCTGCATTTGTAAAAGCACTAAGTGATAAAGGATCGGTATATACACAACAAGAAATTAACAAAATACTTCCACAAGTAACTGACGATGATGGAACTTTTAGAGCTAAAATTACAAAGCTTCCAGCATTACTTAGAAGACAAATAAAAGCAGATGAAAAAACTCTTACGGCAGGAATTGGCACAGAAAGTCAAAGAAAACAAGCTTTTGATAATATTCAAAAATTGCCAGCACTAGCAAGTTCTCTTGAGGAAATAATAAAAAAAGATCAAACACAACAAAGTGGAACTGCTGCAACGCAAGAAGAACTTTTAAATAGGTTTAGAAGATAGTATGTCATACATAAATAACAAAGCCGAGGCCGCAGCAGTCGTTCGCATGATTGATGATGGTGCATTTAATAAAGAAAGCGAAGCAAGAGCTATAGCAGCTTTGCGTGAGTTTGATAGATTGAGCCAACCATCAACAATGTCACAACAAGCATCTGCTGGTGCAAAAGGTTTTAATGTAGGTTTCCTTGCAGACACATTGGGCGCGCCTATTGACCTAGTCAACTTTTTGGTAAAAAGTGCAGATACAGGATTAGAAGCATTAGGTGTACCCGAAGATTTTATACAACCATCAGAAGCACCAATGGGTGGAAGTGAGTCAATTAAAGAGGCTTTAGTTGCTGGAGGCATGGGGTATCGTGATGAGCAAGAGTTGCCTATTGACCAGCGAGCATTAGCACGTGGTGGAAGGACAGTTGGACAGGCAACAGGAATGGCAGCACCTGTTTTTGGTGCAGCAAGTAGAGTAAAACCTGCACAAGCTGCAATGCAAGCAGTACCTAAAGTTGCAACAACTGCAAGTTCACCAGGGAAAATGGCAGCAGTAAAAAGTGGATTAGGGCGTGAAGGATCAATGATGCGTGATACTTTAAGCAATGTAGTAAAATCAACTGCAAGTTCACCAGGGAAAATGGCAGCAATTGAAGGCACATCTGCATTAGGTGCAGGTACTTTTAGAGCAGGTGCAGAAGCTATTGATCCAGGTAATGAATATTTAGGTATGGCCTCCGAGTTGATAGGTGGAGTAGCTGGGCCTGCACCATTAATGCAAGCAGGTGTAAGGCAAACTAGAAAACTTGCGGAAAACCTTACACCATCTGGAAGAGAAACAGCAGCTAGAAAAAGAGTTGAAGAAGCACTACAAGAAAGTGGGTTCTTAACAAAGACAGATCCAGAACTTGACGAACGCAGACTTACGGGGCTTGCAGATGAGTTAAAACAAGCAGAAGACTCAGGAATGACTGTTGCTCAAGTTGTGCAAGACCCAATGGCACGAGAAGCATTTACAAAAATAGAAAACACCTTGATGGCATCTGCGGATGATTTAGCCAAACAAGCACTTGAGACGCAGAACAAAAATACAGTAGCTAATTTTAATAAAAAGATAAACAAACTAAAAGGGTCTAGTAATCCATTAGTTGTAAAAGAAGCACAACAAAAACGTATAGACTTTTTTGAAAAGAATCTTGCAAAAAGAGTAGAGATTGCAGAAGAAAAAGCCGGAGATGCAGTAAATCGTGTGTTAAGCAAAAATGCAGAGGATGGAATAAACGCAAGTGCTGAAGCTCGAAAAATTATCGATAATGAACTTACACTTGCACGCAAAACTGAAAAGCAATTGTGGTCACAAGTTGACAAGTCTGTAAGGATACCAACATCCAATCTTGATGTAGTTAAAAAATTTAATCAACTTAGAGACGATGTACCTGCTGAATTTAGAGAAACGCTTTTTCCAAAAGAGGTAAACGCATTTATAAAGCGAGTAGAAATGCAACCAGAACCAATTTCTGCAAAAGAACTTTTTAATGTTAGAAGCAGAATACTCGATAGACAAAGAAGTTTAACTGCACAAAAGGAGTTTGATAAAGCAAGGCCAATGAAGGACATTGCAAACTCCCTTTTGCAAGATTTAGAAAAGGTTACTGATGTGACTGCAACTGAAGCACGTGCATTCTCAAGGTCTTTAAATGAAAAATTCAATACAAAGCTAATCAATAAATTACAAGACCTTGATCCTACATTGTTTTTGGAAAGAGCAAAAGGAGGTTCAGATGCAGCAAGAGCAGTTAACTTCCAAGCGCTCAAAAAAGCCACACAACGCACTGTGGATACAATGGAAGCACCGCAGGCAACAGAAACACTAAATAAGTTGCAAAAAGACTTTATGGAGTCTGCTGCTGCAAGCGTAGTAAACCAATCTACAAATCAAGCAAACGCACAAAAACTAACAAAATTTATACAAGCAAATAAACTTACTCTTAAAGAAATTGGGATGCTTGATGATGTTACAAATGTTGAGCAACAGGTTAAACTTGCAGAAACTTTAAAGAAAACAGCATTTGATGGGGTATCTAAATTAATTAAGGAAAGGAAAAGTTTAGCTGCTCAACTTGCCGGTGGATCTGATGATTTATCAGGCATAATAAAACAAAAGTTTGATTCAAACTTCCAGGCACAAGCGTTTAAGGATTTAGCTAGAACAGTTAATAGAACAAATAATCCAGAAGCACTTGAAGGTCTAAGGCACGCAGTATTTGATGAACTTTTTGATCGAGCAAAAGTTGGGAAAGGTGACCTGCAAGGTTTAATTAGTGGTAATAAACTTGATGAGATATTAAACGCAAAGGCAGGAAGAAAGACTGTAAGGCAAAACTTACTTGACTCAGGACTTATCACACCACAGCAATCTGCAAGCCTTACAACTATCAGTCAAAAGGCTAAACTATTTGAAGACGCAGTGAATGACCCAAGAAAAATGCAAAAACTTGTGACTATGGGTGATGGTGTGATGGATGTCCTTGCAAGAGCAGGTGGATCTGCACTTGGAAGTATGATGGCATTAGCTAAAAGTAGCCCACTAATCATGTCTGCACTTGGTGCAAAAATTGGAAGAAAAGTTGTGACTGAAGTGCCTGCACTCAAACTACAAGGCGTGCTTACTGAAGCGGCAGTTAACCCCAAACTTATGCGTAGTTTGCTCCAATCTAGACCTAAAGCTGCAAAGGCAACAGACATCGCAATTAGAGGTTATTTATTACAAGCTGGATTACTGCAAGATTGACAAAACAAACAACTCCAACTAACCTACAATTTACAAAAGGGACGTAGTAATTCCTTGAGTTAGCTGGCAGGAGTGTCAGCACCCAGCCACCTCCGGGTGGCTTTTTTTGGTCTGCATTACAGCATTGTCTAATGAAATTAAAAAAAATACACAATATGTTTGACACAAAGACATTTTTTGATTTTTGTGGTCACAAATCAAGGACATTAACTAGCGATAACTAGACAATACCTTGCAATTCTTATAGGAAACATCATGTATTTCTTAGAAGGAGTTGCAAGGGATAATAAAAACCCAAAAAAATATAATCAAAAAAAATGCACTTAACCAAGAAAGACATAAATGCTTTACATACAAACACAGTAGATTTAAATCATAGGGGCATATTTTCAAATACCCCACGAAATATGACTAATAATATTGTTCTAAATTATGAGAAACCAAAAGCACGGGCAATCCTCCTAAGTGAATTAATATATGCTTACAAAGATTGTCGCAGCACTTCTTTTAAAGTGCCGAAGTATGAAACGATGCGTAATTGTGCGAACGCATTTAAGTATGTATTAAAAAAATTAGAGATGAGCTTGGATCTCGATACTAGGTATCTTGGTGGCAGGCATCCTAAAAGTGGGTTGACATTACCTAAACATTTTTTGCGTAACTTTCCAGAAGGTGCGGACAGATTAAAATTGTCCAAGTCCTTATTTAGCCGGGGCATGATCGAGTGGTATGACGAGATAGGAATTGAGACTAGTCATATGGCCAATTGGCAAACAATGATAGTTAAACAAAAGCCGGTTAAGTCATTTGTCCCTACCAATGATATTAATGTGATTATCGAGAAGTGTGAATCCGTGAAGCACACAAAACCAATTTTTTACAAAGCGTACCTTCTTGCTTATGGATTGGGCTTGCGTAATTCTGAAATGAGGCGAGCAAAGTGGAGTGATTTATATGAGGATGTCGAAGGCAATAAATGCATTCGTATTCATAAGCCTAAAAGTGGTGGTGACTTTCAGGACAGACCTTGCGATCCGACTTTCTGGGACAAGGTCATGGAGATGCGTGACTTCAATAATTTAATATTAAGTTGCACGCAGGTAAAAATCCGTGAACGCTTTGCACAATTCTTAAAAGAAGAATGTGGCGTAAAAGAGAAATTTGCAGTTCACCTCTTAAGGAAATATTGCGGACATCGATTGATGAAAAGCAATGGAATTTATCCCGCAAGTAAAGCGTTAGGTCATAAGGACACCAAGTTGACCGATGCTATATATAGTGGGTTACCTACCATATCTGCGACCAAAATCGCATAATTAAAAAACCTTCCATGCATATTACTTATATGCAAAACAATAATTTAAACTACATTCAACTACAATTAGTTATGATAACAACAGCAGTATTCAACGGTATAGAATTTCGCATAAAACCAAACGGAGCAGTTGAGATATTTGCCGACCGACCTAGTGAAGTGCAGATTGCAGACTTGCAGAAATTGCTTACTTCTTTTTTGGAAACTCAAACTTCAGCGGAAGCTCAAGTTTCATGCCATTATCAGCAATTGTCTTACAAGCTGCACGAAGAACCATGTCGTAAAGCTGGGCTTGATGAAGACCTGTATCATCACTGAGGGTCTTAATAGTTTTACGCACTTCAGAGTGTAAGCGTAGGGACAGGGGTTTAGTTAGATTTTCACGGGTTTTGCTCATGCATTTAAAAATCATAGCAAAATACAATAGGCAACAATAAAATACAATAAACATAAATAAATAATATTATGGCATTCTTACCAAGTAATATAAAAGCACCTTCAGAAGGTGGTGGCGGTAGTGGAAACTACATGCGATTCCAACAGGGTGAAAATAAGTTCCGAATTATCGGAAGTAGTGATGACAAGCCTACTCCAGGCTTTATATGTGGAACGTTAGGCTGGACAGTAGAGGATGGCAAGAAGCGTCCAATTCGCTGGGCAGAAGGTGAAGAAGCACCACAGGCATTTGAGGATAAGCCACGCAGTTTTTATGCGTTTGTGGTGTACAACTACAACGAAAGCAAAGTGCAGATTCTAGAAATGACGCAGACAAAACTTCAATCAGAGTTGCTCCAGCTTGCTAACGATGAGGATTGGGGTGACTGCCGGAAGTACGACATCAGTGTTGTACGCAATGGTGAAGGTCTGGAAACAACCTATGCAATGAATCCGAAACCAATCAAAAAGATGGATGATGATTTGCGAGCTATTGCCAAGGCAGAATTAAAAAGGATTAACCTTCCGGCATTGTTTGATGGAGAAGATCCATTCGCAGAGTTTGAACCACCCGCTGCTGAAGTGGATGAAGATGGAGAACCATTCTAATATGTTACGTCCTAATATTAGCAACGAGGCTTATCATGCTGATCCAGCGTTGGGTTCGAGTCGAGCAAGACAATTGCTCGGCTCTTGCCCACTCAAGGTGAAGCATTCGATGAAGTTCCCAACACCAAGTACCCCTGCCCTATTGAATGGTGGAATGATTCATAGTGCAGTGCTTGAACCACACTTAACTGATACTGAGTATGGATGTAAACCAGCAGAGATTGATGGTAACTCAAGCAGGACAAACGCATACAAGGAAGCATTTGCAGAGATGGAGGATGCTAACCCAGGCAAGCGATGGTTACCACCATCCGATTATGTGATGTGCATGGATGTAGCTGCTAGTGTGTTGCAACATCCAATGGCAAAGAATCTTTTGTATGATGCAAACAGTCTGATTGAACATACCGGGTTCTTCGACATCGAAGGCACACCATGCAAAGTCCGTCCTGACTTGTACAACAAGGATAGTGGTATCGTGTTGGACTTGAAGACAACGATGGATGCAAGCGAGAAAGGATTTGCCAAGAGTGTACGCCAATTTGGTTATGCATTCCAAGCTGCATTTTACATGACTGCATTACGGCAGATGGGCGAGCGACCCAAGCAGTTTGTGTTCTTGGTTGTCGAAAAGTCTGAACCATATGCAACTGCATGTTACGCAATAGATAACAACGACATTGAGCGTGAAGTACCCCGTGTGCTTGAATCGATTAAAATCTATGGTGAATGTTTGCGTACCGATGTATGGCCGGGCTATTCGGATGATATTAAAACATTAAATCTTGGCACGCCTTTCACAGAGAATCGCTTGTCCATTAGTAAGACTAGCGAGAAGTTTGGTGTTAGTCGCAGTTATGTTTATAAGATAATTAAGGAGCATAACATTGAGACCAGGAAGATCCGAAACAGGCAGACCATATCGATGTATGAATTTTCCAATGCCTTGCGTTGGGCTAATCAAAAGGAGGTGGCATAATGGGCAGGAATCAAGGTGCAAAGAAGTATTTAATTACAAGCAAGAAAGCACTTAAACTACTTGGATTTAAATCGCAGACCTCGCTGGATCAATTCCATGAGGATGAGGGATTAACATGTTACATAATTGATGGAGCGAGTGGTCGAGGTGGACGTGGATTTGCATGGGATAAACGTGAAATTAACAAATGGTTACGAACTGAGGGAAGGAGCAGTGAAGAATGGCTAATCGATTAAAAATAAACGAGATGGATAAAGTGCTGCGGTATGCTGAAGCTCATATCAGTAATCAGAACTTCGAAGGCGCGGTTGTGGTATTACATGCAGCACTAAAACAATTAGTCGCTACATTGGAAGGTGAACCTGTTGTGGATTACTACGAGAATGAACCTGAAATAAATGTCTATACTCACAGAGAATGCATGGTATCGATTGATGACATTAAAAAGATATGTGCCAAGACTCTTGGTGTAAGTGTTGCAGAAATTGAAAGTAGGAAACGCACGCAGGACGTGGCTTTAGCTCGTCAATGTGCAATCTTCTACTCTCGTAAACAAGGATATAAGGTTGAAGAGTTGGGCAAGGTCTTCGACCGAAATCATAGCAACATATCCCACACTGTTAATAAGATCCATGATTTGCTTGAATGCGATCCAGAAATGGCAACCAAGATTAACCTAGTGGGAAAAAATATAAATGGGCAAAATTAATTCTCGCTCTAAAGGAGCTAGATACGAGAGAGAATTAGCACGTTACTTATCCGAAAATGGATATCCAGATTCACGCAGAGGACAGCAGTTCTCTGGTGGATCGGATAGCCCGGATGTGGTGAGTGATTTTCCATTTCATATCGAGGCAAAGCATGTCCAGGCATTAAACCTGTATGCTGCGATGACACAGAGCATACGAGATGCAGGTGATAAACCACCATGCGTAATACACAGAAAAAATAACACGGAGAGCATGTTCACATGCAAACTTGAAGACCTAATTAAATTATTAAACGAGAAGTCATGGACTTCATAAACAACAAAAACAAAATAATATGAATATAGCACAACAAACAATGAACTCGCAGATGCCTGAGTCACAATACTTATACGATAGTGAACTAGGTGTGTACATCGACATACAAACAATAACCCCAAAGGAAGCAAAAGAAATTCTAGCTGGTCAGATAAAAAACAGAAATGTCTCAAGTGCAGTAGTCAAAAGATATGCCAAGCAAATGAAAGATCTCAGATGGCAACTAAATGGGGAGACTATTACATTTGGCAGTGGCATGTTGATTGATGGACAGCATCGACTACATGCGTGCATTAAGGCAGATGTGCCAATAAAGGTAATATGCGTTGTTTTGGATAACAATGAAGCGTTTAACACAATTGATTCTGGTAAAAGAAGAAATGTGGCAGATGTATTCAGCATTAATGGAATGAAGCGAACTACAGCAATAGCTGCGACATTGGCAGTTATTCATAAGGTTGATACCACAGGAGAAATTTCTGCTGCTGGTGGTGGTCGATCTGCAAGAATAGAGAACCATGAATGCGAAGAATTACTTCTCAAATATCCGAATCTTGATACCTCAGTCAAGCAGGGGCAAAAATGGTATAAACTTCTCAAAATTAAATCAACTGCAACCTCTTGCTTAAACTATATGCTTAGAAGGGCAGAAGGCAGAGTAGAAGATGAAGAGTCAACCACATTGGCAGACAAGTTTTTGAACCAAGTTTTTTATGGAGAAAACTTAACAAAGGGAAGTCCATGTTTAATACTTAGAAATGCGTTTATTAAGCATGTTACTTTTAATGCACAACCAGAGACTCGATACATTTTAAAAGCAGGAATATTATGTTGGAACAATTGGTTGAAGGGCAAAAAAATGGATAGAATTAATGTTCGTGGTGATAATATAATTCCTAATCCTGACACACCAACAATCAATGACCGAATTCGACACGAGTCTTGATATTGGCAAGCAACGTGAAGACCAGCTAATTGCGTTCTTCCAATCTCTAGGACACAAGCCCATAGCAATACCGGGCAAGTTCAAAAACTTTGATTTCTTTTTGGCCAACACCAAGCAAGGATACGAGGTGAAGCAAGATTGGAAGGCGCATTATACTGGTAACTTGGTGGTGGAAATTGAGATGTATGGGAAACCATCCGGGTTGATGGGAACAACCGCAGATTGGTGGATCTTCGATACAAAAACGGAGTTTATATTTATTACTCCACGGAAGTTAAAAGACTTGATAGTATCGTTGAATCCACCCCTGCGGATTTTTACAGGAAAGGGTGATAGTCACCCAAAAAAGGCATATCTAATACCCGTAGAAACAATTAAAAATCACTCATCTCGTACTGTCCCACGGGATCAAATACTACAAACAACTACATAAAAATACACATGAGTTTACTTAATAAAATGATAAATAAAATAATATTTACCGCAATGTTTATCACCGCAACCTTAACCTGGATGTGGATGATTTTTGCATGGTTGGTAGCAATAATAGGAGGATAAAATATGTCAGAAGAAGAACAAGAAAAAGCAAAAAGTTACTCCTCATCATTTCGATTAACTGAGATTGCAAACGCACGATTATTGATGTTTTGTAAGATGACCGGAATGAATAAATCGGAGGTCGTTAAAGCAGCGATTTCACAGTTCATTGCACCTACTTTACAAAATACCAATGTAATACCACTGTCTGACAAACCTCGCGCGCACACGTGTGTAGATAATATTATTATATCTAAAGATATAATGAACTGTAATACAGAGACAAAAAATAAGGATGTAAAAAAAGAGGAAACTCATGCATGGTTTCAAGCATTTTGGGAAGTATGTAAAAACCAGCAATTTGCAAGACGTGTTGTAAAGACTATCAGATTGAATTGGGATGATCTCTCACAGCTTGATCCCAAGATTGTTGCAGATAAATACAACGAGCATTTTCATGCTAAAGGAAATTATGCAAAACATCCAAACTCCTGGTTGAATGATGGTGGCTATGATAACCACGTGGATAATTCTGTTTCAACTCATGGATTAAATTTCGATGTAACTACGAAACACCCGGATGATTGACTATGAGCTAGCAGAACAAGCAGTTCTCTCCTCCATGCTCCATGATGAAACTGGAGTAGCCACAGCACAAGCAGGTGAAGCACTTACCAAGGATGACTTTCATAGCATGGATCGTTCCACGATCTTTGAGACGTGCCTACGCTTATCTCCATGCAATGAGATTGATTTAATCATCGAACATCCAGAGCTTAAAGATGAGATATTGTTTTTATCTGAGAAGTATGGTGGTGGATCAATTGATAGATACATTGAATATCTGATTGAGTACCGCAATACGAGGGCCGTGGAAACGGCACTTTATCATGCGAGTGATGATCTTAAAGCAAGCAAGCCAGCTGAAGAGATTTCTCAATCATTTGTTAACCGGGTTGCTAAATCACTCAGTCAACGCAAAGGTGTGGTTGCATGTGGTGCAGCAAGTAAAGAAGCATTTGCAGAATTTCTTGAGGTTGATGCAGGTGGTACGCAAGCAATACCCACAGGCTTGCAAAAGCTAGATGCTATTCTTGGAGGTGGATTCAAGAAAGGTAGCCTTTATGTCCTTGCTGCACGTCCAGGAGTAGGTAAGTCAGCACTTGCAATACAAATGACATATGAGACTGCAAAGCGTGGTTTACGGGCAAGCTATGCAAGCTTGGAGATGACAGCAAGTGAGTGTGCCGGAAGATTACTTTCCAATGCAAGTGGAGTACGCAAGCCAACAGGCAAGGGGTTTCTCAATGCAGGACATAAGCAAAAGCTAGAGACTCAAGTGCAAGCAATGCAAGGTTGGCCAATTACTTTCAAGGATGATAATCAAGCAACCATGCAAAGTATTGAGGCATTTGTTGCAAAGCAAAGGCTTGAAGGTGAGCTTGGTTTAATCGTTATCGATTACTTGCAACTGCTCTCCTCACCTGGACATGACTCAAGAGTGCAAGAGGTGAGCCACATTTCTCGTTCATTGAAAGCAATAGCAATGGAGTATGAAACATCAGTGCTTGCCTTGAGTCAGTTAAATCGTGCGCTTGAATCTCAAAACAGAAATCCCATGCTATCAGACTTGCGTGAGTCTGGAAGTATAGAGCAAGATGCAGATTGTGTGTTACTCATGCACAGAGAGAAAGAAGTAGATCCCACAACTGATGATATCATTTGCAATGTCGCTAAGAACAGAAATGGAGAGGTACGTGCTACCAAGCTAACCTTTACCAAACCAACCGGGCGTTTCTCGACACGAGTAGATGCCCGGTTACATGATAAGAAACCATTTTAGACTACAAGTAACTTATGATGTATCTCATAGTATGCGTTTTCAGCCTCCCGTAGCTACCTAGAAAGCGTTTTAATAGAAAAAGAAGGTGTATACCCATGTAAGGTATCAAAACGCTTTCTCGTTAAGCTATAGGGTTGTGTATTGTATTCCAATCTTGAATTGATATACCATTTTCTCGCTCAACTTCAGAAACAAGTACATCATTTTCAATGTCTGGTGATCCATCTTTATTGATTGGATATAATATTTTATTGTTTTGATCAAAGTAGTGACCAATTGATTTTAATTCTATCAATTCTGTAGTGTTCATGCACCCTTCGAAGTTATTGTGTCAAGAGTTTATTTTCGTATTGGTCAATTAAATCTTCTAAGTCCCATTCGGATAACTCTCTAAAATTTTTTGTATCTTTAAATGCGCCATCAATAAAGGTTGCTCCCCCTGTTCCATGATTGCAAATTCTTACTCCATCTATATTTGTGTGGCATTCGTAACCAACACCATTTAATGTTTTAAAATATCTTATTTTCGTTACTTTCATTATTTAATATTTCTCCTTGTTTCTCTTAGCCCACCAGGCAAGCACTTTCGGCACGAATTTCATCGCTATGAAGAGCGACATGCCCATTGCGAGCTTTGGGAGTAGGTCATGGTTATCTTGCTTGCTCATACTTCGACCCTCCCTTGCTCAATGTCGCAAAGTGTGGTGTAATAAGAAGAAAAGCCGGAAGGAATATTATCCCATATTTCTTTTACTGCTTTCTCAAAATTGCGCTTATCGTTTGTGATGATTTCTTGCATCCAATTTGGATCTCCTTTTTTGATGCCCCAAAGTATTAATTCTTTCATGCTGTTTCCTCCTTTGTTTCAAGTTGTGTAAGTAATGCGTGAGTCTCTCTTTTCTGTTTCAAGAAATACTCAATTGATTGTGTATCATCGTGGAAACGTGCTTCTCTCAACTCTTCTTCAATATTCTCAAGTGTAGAGTTTGCTTGTTTCCATAGATCAATATTTTGTGCTGGTTTGCTCATAATTATAGTGTGGTTGTTAGTTTTAGTTTAAGTTGCTTCTCTTTACCTGCATGCATGCATGCCCTCGTAAACGAGGCCTTGCTGGCTTGCTTTGCACGCTCCCTTTGCTCTCGTTGTTTCTTTCCTTTCTCGCCAATCTCTAGCAACCCTTGCAAGGCGATTGGAAAGAGTTGTTTTGCGTGATGTGTCAATGTACTTCCTCCATATGGTAGCAATCATCTTCAACGTCATCAGGCCACGAATATTGCTTGTCTACATTTGGCCCACTTGGGCCTTGTGATTCTTGAGTACTTTCTTCCTGGTGTATCTCGCTTAGTCTATCTTCCGCTTCTTTATAAACTTTCTTGGCGTCAAGATAGTCAGCAAGTGAATATTTATACTTTCCCTCGCTTGTATTTTCTGCATCATATATTAAAGACAAGACATTTTCTTGTTTTGTGAGTAGTAATAATTTTTCTGTTGATAAGTTCATGCTAGTTTCTCCTTTGCTTTCATATTATCAATGCCACGTGCAATTGTAGTTTCATTTACATCGCTTTCTGTAATGGTTTGACCGCAAAATTCATGCGTTGCCACGTAAGTAGTTTTAACTAAGTCACCATTGTTATTATATGTCTTATATATGTCTGTAATGGTGCATACATATGTATTCTTTCTTATTGGCATGTATTGCGTGCCAATAGGATATTTTCCTATGCAAAATGTATTCATGCTAGTTATCCTTTCAGTATGTAATAGGTTGAATAGCCTTGTTTCTCGTACTTAACAAAACACTTAGAAATTGCTTGTTGTCTGTTTCCATCAATACCGTCACCTAACCACTCTCGAACACTATTTGTAGCCTTTGCTCGGTAATGTAATTGCTTTGTGAATGGATGTTGTTCCTTTGTTAATTCTATGAATAATATCATGCTAGTTTCCCTTTACTCTCCATTGTTATAAATTCTGCGAATACGCACATATCCATTTTCATCTGTTACAGATTGTGGTGATGGATCACGCATTTCTCCGATTGCAACCTCTTTCTCTTTGTTTAGATGTGCCATAATCTCATCAATATTTTTGCAAATAGACTCATCATATGTGCCCCTTTCTCCACATAATAACCAATCGTCATTTTCATGTTCTTTACATGCATCAAACATGCTCCTTAGTTGCTTCTCATTGCGTATCTCCATTACCATTGGATCGTCCCAAATAAGTAAGTAATGATTTTCGTCTCCATTGTATTCATCAATTCGTGCTAGTGATTCTTGATAATTTTTCATAATTAGTTCTTTCTTGTAAGTATTGTTTGTATTGCGATCCAAGCGCCAAGGATGGCGTAAGGTGCGAGTAGTATGATTGAAATGTCGTATTGCATAGTATTTAAATTTAGCTGTTTGTAGTTTGTTAAGCTACGCAAGTTTCCTCTGTTTCAACATGCTCTTTTAATTCATCCCAATTGATTGCTTGCAAATTAAGCATGTCAGAAAGAATCTTATCACATATATTTTCGCTATTTGCTAAATCACTAGAACGTTCTTCTAGCTCTTCTTTGATCCAATCGAGATCACTTGTTGTGTGTGGTTCGTACCATAGATTAATTAACCAAGTACTGCGATTAGTCCAACCATTGTATTTTATATCTGTCATTGTAGTAATTGTTAGAGATTAAGAAATTGCCAATCCAACTTTTACGCCATCGTTGCAAGATGAGTACTTAACAAGCACAGCGCTAAAGAATGAATCATTATGATATCCATCCCAATCATTGGAAAAAGGCGTATTATCATTGTTACGCATAAACTCGCAAAGATCATAAACAATTCCACGATAGCGAAAGAAAGAACTTTCTTCGATTGTATCGTAATTATCCTTAATATCGTTTTGTTCTTTTTCTGTAAGATCAAAAAAAGATAAGATCATGCGGTAGTGATTATTGGTAGTAATTTTCATATGTAGTATTTTTGAGTTATTAATAACAAGCAATCTTGCTTGCATGGAATACAGCAAAACACATCAATTGTATCTTGTCAACTTATTATGTAGTTAATTGTCACCTATCTAATAAATGCTTGCATGCCACTATACATGCACCATGCAAGCGTGCCCTCGTAAAACGAGGCCATGCACCATGCAAAAAAACTTTCACGCAATCTTGCAAATTGGTCACCATGTGATCCATGCAAACAAGTAGCAAGAAATCATGTGATGCGAGAAGCATGTGACGTCAGTACGTCAGTACGTTAGTACGTTAAAAAAGCATTTCTTCCCGGTAACAGAAAAAGTAATTACATGATTTATGTATTTACACTAACTACATATTTCAACTAGATTGTTTCAACCTAGCTTGCAATCAATTGAGATCCACCACGCAATCGCACGCAATCTTGCAATCTTGCCGGACAAATCCACGCAATCTCAGTATTCATCCACACCTTGCAATTACTAACAAAAAATGCAACCCTACCTGACGCTATAAAAAGACGCACGCAACGCACGCACATGGGGGGGCGGGGGCGCGCCTGCGCGCTTGCGTTCTTTCTATATTATTATCACCCCCCGCATAACTTTTTTTGCAATAATGCCCCCAGAATGGGGCTATGTTTGCACATGGTTATGATGGGGTGTATGCCCCCATGTTTCATCCTTCATGCCCCCCTACCCCTCGTACAGCAAGGCCTCGTTTCCGAGGGTATTTGTTTGTAGTGTAAAAGAGGAGGTGCTAGGCTTTTATGTGGTTACCTAGCAGGCGATGAAAATAACCAGGGACAATATAGAAACCCCGCCACAATACCTGAGCAAGGAAAAGATTACATATCTAGAGGTTTATAGATTTTATATCCTGCATGAATAATAACTTCTTTGCATAGATCCTTAAATTCTTCATCGGTCATCATACCTTTTGCTTGGTTTGCTTCTGGGCAGAGTATTTGGAGATTAGAGAGTGAGTTATCTCCACCCCGTGAGTGAGGCATGATATGATCATATTCATAGGTATGAGGCTCATTGAATTTGAGTGGTCTACCTGTAAGTGCGCATGAGAAAGTGTCACCATATTTTTTATATACATCTTTATAATTGAATGACATTCTACGTTGAAAGGTATGTGCTTTTGTGGAAATGGATTTGGTTATCTGTTTTGGTGAAGGATTGAGATACCAGATAGGAGTGGGAGTTTTTCTGATTCTTGGATTTTTAAAGGTATATATTTTGTTCCGTATTTTTTTATGATGTGGTGGAGCATTATCGTTTTTTTGTTTTGCGAGTAGTCTGGTTTTTTTGCGTAATGCGTAGGACACCGTTGAGCGTGAACATTTGAGTACCTTAATGATTTGCGAGTAGGAATATTGCTTTTGCCGGAGTGCAATGATTTTCTTATGCAGGGGTGTCATCTGGGGTAATATCGGTGACTTTATCTTCTGATGCTTTGGTAGGTTGTTTTTTCACTTGTTTGGTTGCACCCTTTAGGATTGAACGTACCTGGTCAGGAGACATATCGGATGCACCGAGAGTCACATTTGCGGATGCTGTTATATTTGATGGTCTGCCTGAGACTGTGAGGAACTTATCCATGAGTACTGCGACTGCGTAGGCAAGATTTTGTGGAGGTATTTCATCTAGCTTGCTGTGTAGAGTGTTTAGGGAGTCTGCTACCATGTTTGAGAGCTTGGAGTTTACCTGGTTGAGGAACTCCTGTTCTGTCATGTCTAATCGATAGCGTAGGAAGTTGCTGATTGACTTACGAAGTTCTGGATCTTGTTTCATTAGGATTTCTGCTTCTTTTTTTCCGTTTGATTGTTTTGCTGCAATCTTGGCAGCTGAATTAATTATATTATTTTTTGTCATATCATCACAGAATCCACGTACAGACCCAGGTTTTCTTGCTCTTCGTTTGTATTGCTTAGGCATGGTATATTTTACTTTTTTTCAGAAAATACTTGCATTGTCAAGTGTAAGACTACATAAGGTGACAAATGGATACGGAACGTGGGAAAGGGATACTGAAGGAAGCGTGTATGAATTACACGGAGTTCAGTCAGTTGGTTGGTGTAAAACCGATTACTGCGAGATTAGCGTTTAGTAATAAGCGACTGAGCAAGAAGATGGTTGCTTTACTCTTGGATATGGAGAGCAAGCAGAAGGAAGAGAATGCGAAGGAGGAGAGGCGTGCGATTAAGGAAGGGATGATTAAGCAGAGTATGGATCGAGTACTTAGTGCAAAGGTTTATCTGCTACCCAAGAATCCATACTTACGATTTATTGAATTTCCAGATGGTACACATGGCAAGTTCCGTGCGAAGCCGGGGACATTTGCCTTGGGAAGTGTGGTCAAGGTCAAGCGTGAGAGTGGGGATATGTACACATTGGAAGGAAATTATGACAGAAAGGACAGATTGGTATGATAGATGATGATTGGGAGTACGATTGCTTGGACGAGCATGACGATGAGAGTGAGGAAGGTAATATAGAGACTGAGCAACAGGGATGGGAACAATCCCAAAGGTAATGTGGATAATACCCAAAACATTATCAGCTTTTGTACCGGATACGGAGGGCTTGAACTTGGAATTAGAAGAGCAGGCGTGGATGTTAGAGTCATCTGCAATGTGGAGATCGAAGCCTTCGTCCAAGCAAACCTGGTTGCGAAGACTGAAGAAGGGAGGATGGATAACGCACCTATCTGGACGGATCTTAAAACCTTCCCTGCACGAGAGTTTCGTGGAAAAGTACACGGACTCATTGGAGGATATCCCTGTCAACCATTCAGTTCAGCAGGCAAGCGACAAGGAGAAAAAGACCCAAGACACTTATGGCCATATATCCTCAAGCACGTCAGGGCAATTAGACCTGTTTGGTGCTTTTGGGAAAATGTCGCAGGACACACCACGATGGGGTTATGGCGAGTGCTGTCCGATTTGGAAGAAGAAGGTTATAAATGCGCGTGGGGCATATTCTCAGCGGAAGAAGTTGGCGCTCCACACCAAAGGAAACGAGTGTTCATCCTTGCGAAACTACCCCACGCCAGAAGCCCATACAGTGGAGAAGTACAGCTTACAGAAGGACGGACAGAAGAGGACGCAAAGGAGCAGGAATCTAACTGCAATGGCAATCAATGGGGAGTTGGACACATGGGCAACCCCGCAAGCCTCCGACCACGTGGAGGGAGCGAGAACTGCGCCCGAGAGCAATCAGAAGTGCTTGGGGAGAGACTTGAATCAGATGAATTGGGCAACACCAAACACGATGGATCACTTGCCACCCAAGACAGGAGAAGCGCTTGCGAGGAACAAGAAGAAGGGAGGATGCAAGAACTTGAGGGAGGATGTAAACAATCCCAAGATGAATTGGCCCACTCCACGAGCAGGCAACCCAGGCAGTCGCAAACCCGGAACGGGGGGCAAGATACTAGCGGAGGAAGCGAAGAAGAATTGGGCAACACCACAAAGCAGAGACCACAAGACTGCGGAGAGCAAGGAGAAGTGGGAAGCGAGAGCGAAGCTACAAGCGGAGAAAGGAGTGAATCTTCACCTTCCATTGAACACGCAATGTCAGCACATCATGGAGGACAAACACAATGGCCTGCAAGACCAGGAGAAGAGCAATACGAGTGGGAAGAACCAAGGGTCACCGAAATTGAATCCTTCGTTCGTGGAGCAATTGATGGGACTCAGCACAGGGTGGACAGACTTAGGCTCTTGGGGAATGGAGTTGTCCCACAAACAGCAGAACTAGCATGGACTACTTTATGGAAGGAATTGATGTCCCCCTCACCGCAAGAGAAGTAAATGATGGATGGCACAGATTTTGGAACAAAAATCAATTGGCAATAAACGAGGATGGCAGGGTGTATCGCACCACACGTCCACGCAAAATGCCAAGCAAAGGAAA
>TARA_R100001480_G_scaffold58122_1_pt1 | contig 37396 bp, 39 predicted proteins | sample TARA_R100001480 | Tara Oceans TARA_R100001480 (sample SAMEA2622212) | marine metagenome | biome: marine biome (ENVO:00000447); feature: mesopelagic zone (ENVO:00000213) & marine oxygen minimum zone (ENVO:01000065); material: "saline water (ENVO:00002010), including plankton... | reverse complement strand
GATTGTGTGTAAATCTGTGCTGGCGGTTCTTCATCTAGCCATATAACGTCCAAACTTTCGCCCATCCACTTTTCTTTACCCATTTCGTAGGCTTTGAAAGCAAGTCGGCTATATCCACCTGTTGTGTGTCTGACCACACAGCTATTCAATGCATTAGGCACACCTGCTTTTCGCACTGTGTCACCTATAAGATTTAACGGTATTGACCCTGTGCCCCTAGCACTAGGATCGTCAGGTTGCCCCAACAATTCTTTTTGACAAATATCACGTGTTGTTTCGTTAGACGCACCACCAGCCCATGCCCTTATAGGTCTAGTAAAACGTTTGCCTTCCCACCAATCAGGATACAAACCTGTCAAATGTATGGCTAGTTCCATAGCCCCTGACCAAGATTTACCTACACGGTTACCTGCCATAAGCAACCTTTGTTGTGCTACGGTGTTATGAAACTTAACTTGGTATGGGTATGGCTTGTAATGTTTTAACTGGTTAGTAGCACGCCTACGCTCTAACTCTCTTGCAATCTCTACTGCTTGTTCTAACGCACTCACGTCACATCCTTCGTAACATTTTGTAACAATTTCTGTAGATCATCACTGTGGCACATAATCCAGTGCCCTTTGCGATTTGCTTCACATAAGGCAATGATAGGTGTCTTACCTTCTTTGTCAGCTAATTCTTTTGTTTCATCCCACAATGTTACAACACTGTGCTTTTTGCGTAACTTACACTCTATAAACAGGTCAGGATGTATAACATCTGCCCTAGTTATCTTGCCGTTGCCACCTGATAGGGGTGTTCGCTGCCCCCCAAAAAATGCAGCAACCTTTCTTTCACGCTGTTTCCATGCTTTGTCGCCCATATTAGCAATATATACTATAAATTAACCTTAGTCTATTTGTTTTACTTTATTAACCTATGTTAATACTAAAATATCCCCTCCGCTGTGTGGAAAGACCCATTGTATTATACAGGCCAAAGCGTTTTGGGGGGGTGGGGGGTCGATTTCTGCTGTCGTGGGGGCAAATTATTTCTGTGCGTGTCGCCTGCGTTGCGTGGGCTGCACATTTGCTGCGGCTATGTGTAATGCACCACCCCTGCCCCTATCCTTTTGACAAGACCGCAGGCCGTGTGCCCCTGCTTTGCTGTGGTGCGTGTGTGTGTGCGGAGAAAACGTTTTTGCGTGGGGTGATTGGGCTACTGATTGGGGGTGCTGTGTGTTCCCCTATATATAGAGCGTAGCAATACAGGGTTAATGCTGTGTGTCTTTATCACTAGACCCCAGCCCATTTAATAGGTGTTGCAGTTCTGTTTGCAGTTCTTCATCTGTTCGCTGCTTGGTTACGTCCTCAACCTTGTGAACAGTCTGATAGCCTGTACGGTCTAAGATGCTATTGATTGCACCTAGCCTGACCGCAGGGCTTATCTTGTCATCATTGACCAGCTTGGTTAGCTTTTCGATTGCCAACGGTACGACTGACCCAAGTAGCTTTTTTGTTTCTGTGTCTATCTCATGGGATAGTTGCTGCTTGAGGTTGTAGCCTTGTTGTTCTGCTGTGGCTTTACTGTAGCCAGCCTTGATCGCTGACTGTGTGGCATTGCCAGTCTGACTAAAGTTTTCAACAAACGCTTTTTGTTTGTCTGTAAGGGTTTTAGTAATCATATGCTCATTATAACCTAAAGTGGTTGACAGTCAATTATATTGTGTTAATATTAACCTACGTTAATCAATAAATGGAAGGTAGAACGATGAAAGTACAACAATACGGAAGCAATCAAACAATCATTAGCTGGTCAGTAGATGGTCAGCCTATTGAATTGTTTTTCTCTTATACAACTGTAGTCGCTGGCAAGTGCGGTGATACTGTTTTTAAAACTGACGAATATCACAGCGTGACAACATCAAAGCACATTAACGCTTATTTGCGTGCTGAATGGGCTGTGGAAGATGTAAAGAAAGTGCCACAGATTGACCAAAACATATTAAATCAGGTTGGCAACGTAAACAGTGACCCTAGCAAGGCATTTCTTATCTTGGCTAATAACTTGAAGGCGGTAGCGTAATGGCTACCGTTTTTGCGATGGTGCTTGGCCTAATGATGCAGCTTGCGTCATTGGGTCTTGCAGTCACAGGGTTTCAACACGTCAACGGACTGTTCGTGCCCTTGGTTCTTGGTTTTGGTGGCACTGTTATTTTTTGGTGGCCTATGATGATGGGGGGCAGATAATGGATAATAAACCAACATGGCAACACCAAGTTAGACGCTTGATGAAAAACCACGTCAAACACACGCAGTCTGATGACCCACTTGCACGCAAACAACGCTTTGTGAACAGCATCAAGGCAAAAGCTGAAGCAGGGTTTATTTGCATCTATGCTGAAGGTCGTGACTGTGATGGGTTTGGATGGTCTAGCAATCCGTCAATGCTGCCTGCTGTGCCTACGATAGTGCAGCAGTACATAGACAAAGAACATGAATGGGCTGATGGTGTGATAAGTCACACGATTATCAAGCCTAGTCATGTGGGCAACCCACGGCACAGGGCATATGGTGACAGGTATGCGTAAGCAGTGGGATTTTGCCAACATGAGTGATGAACAGCTTGATAATTTAGCAAGCCAGCTTGTCACTTGGTTACCAACAAAAGCAGAAAGGCTGGCATCAATGCTGGCCTTTGGCTTACAAGATAAACATTACTTGGAAGGAAAGGACATGAAACGAACAACAAAGACAGCAGGCACACACCTGCAAGGCAAATTGGAAATGCCTTATGATGAGATAGTTAAAGCGTTTGGTGAACCACATTACAAATGGCAACCAACAGACTTAGAAAATAAGATTGATGTTGAATGGTCGTTTGAGTTTGAAGATGGCACGATTGCAACGCTGTATAACTGGAAGAACGGTTATGCGTACAACGGCACTGACGGTCTGCCACTTGACCACATAAAAGAATGGAACGTTGGCGGTTTTAGCGTTGAAGCAGTGCACCGTATGGCTGGTGCATTTAATGCAAAGAAAGATGAGGAAGAAGGGATAATTGAGCATGACGCACAATGAAAAATTGATCGTCATTGATCGCAGGTGGATAGAAAGTATAGCTAATGAACAGCGTGATTTATCCCCTGCACAGCGTGCAGACTTGCTAATTTACATGAAGAACAATGACCAGCACGTTTATGAAGCTATCAACAAAGCGTTAGAACAGTCCGTACAGGATTGGAAAAACTATAGGAACACAACAAAATGAAAATGCTTATATTCAAATGGTCTGTAAGTCTTTTGTTGTTAATGTTTGGCATATGGCAGCTACAGGTGATGATACCTACGCCATATGTCGGCAGTCTTGCAGTCTTTTTTGTTGCCGTGTGGTTTGCATGGTGGGCATGGGATTGCTACAAAAGCGATAAGATTTGACAAGTTTGTGAGTGGTAGTTATGGTGTTGGTCGGTGGCTAGGCTCGTTCAGGACTGTTGTTGTATCTGACCAGATGGCTTCATTAGTGATGTAACCTTCGCTAGTCACCACCAAACTTCTACCTTATCACTCATAGAGGGGGGGAAATGGGTCAGCCTGTTTCCCCTTCTTTTCTGTGCAACCACAGCTACATCCATCAACGGCTAACCACTTCAGCGTCATTGCCAGCAGTTCTTTTTGTGTGCCGTAGTTACCTTCAAATTCAGCAGGGCTGTTGTGATAGCCAAACGAACCACGATGATGCGTGTAGCACAACGGTATAACTTCAAAGTGTGATGAACGCCTGCCCATGCCTGTTTGATGCTTGATGTGATGCAGTTCAGCAGGGCTATCGTAATGACCAAGCAGGCGACAAGCTATGCATCCCAGCCTTGCCACGCTATCCATGTGTTTCTTTTCTTTTGTTGTCTTGTTACGCACCATACTTTTTCTTTTCTATTGTTTGATTTATCATATCAGTTTTCCAACGTTCAAAGTTTATTTCTACAATCTTTTTTTCCCATGCCCACTTTGCTTCTTCACCTGTAGCCTGTGCCAATGCATCAATGTGGTCAATGTAACGTTTGTCAGCACGTGCTTCACGTTCTTGTGCTGCTGATGTTTTGTTTGCAACAGGATCATCAACCAGCTTTTCTTTCATCAATGTAGCAAGCAAGATCTGCCTGCTGTAATCTAGTTTGGTTAGCTTTTCCTTTGCTTCAGCGTGTTTCATGCCCACTTCACGCAGACTATGCATACGCTGTTCTAACTGTTCTTCACTCATATGCGTTTACCTTCCGTTTGGCTTTTTTAATACGCAGATGATGAAGAAAGCCATTGACCTCATCACCCACAGGCTTTGGCATCACACGCTTTGTATGCGGAAAATGCCCAAACTTTTCTTTGAATGTCCAGCTTGCCCACCCTTCTTTGTAGCCCCTTTGCCTAGCGTGATAGATAAGCTGTGCCAAAAAATCTAACTTGTGCTGTGGTGTAATCTTTTCTTTTTCTAACTCAACAAGCCTGCCTTGTTTGATTAGCACCTGCTTTTCTTTCTTTGTTGGTGTAAAGCCACAGACAGGGCACGATATGTCACCACGCACAGGCTTATAAACATGGTCACATTGCAAACACGTCCAAGGTTGTTTCTCAATCGGTTCGCTTTTCTTTTGTCGTGGTGATTGTATTCTGTTTTCTGTTAGTTCCCATTCAGGCACATCTTCAGGAAAGCCATGCTCATACACACAACCAGCATGGTCAATGATTAGCGTGTCCTGTTTGCCTGTGAATGGTCGTAAGCTACGGCCTACCATTTGCAAATACATGGCATATGATTTTGTTGGTCGTGCCAGTATCACACATGATACCTTTGGTTCATCCCAGCCTTCAGTGAGCACTTGACAGTTTGACAACACTTTTATTTTGCCAGTGTGCAAGTCACTCAACACCTGTTCACGTTCTATTTCAGGCATATCACCATCAATGTGACCAGCAGGTATGCCGTTTTGATTAAAGATGTTGGCAATGTACTTGCTATGTGCAATCGAAACAGCAAACACAACGGTTGGTCTGTGTTGTCCATGTCGTTTCCAATGTGTAACCAAATCACCCACAAGTTTAGGTTGGTTCATACGCTTTGACAGGCCACGCTTTTCATAATCACCAGCTACAATCTTCAAGCCTTCTAAGTCAGGCATAGTTGGTGCTACAATATTGTTTGGTACAAGGTAGCCTTGGTCAGTCAGTTCTTTGATTGATGCACATTCTACAAGATCATCATAGACAGCACCCAATCCTTTGCCATCAGCCCTGCATGGTGTAGCAGTCAAGCCAATGACATATGCGTCAGGGTAATCGTCTATCAAATCTTTGAAAGTTTTAGATGCAGACCTGTGTGCTTCATCCAGCATAATCAGGTCACCCTTTGGTTTGATAAAGTAATCGCCATCTTTGCGTGCATGAAACGTTTGTATGCTTGCTACTTGTGTGGTTGCCATGCTGTTTGCAGATTTACCAGCCATCATAATGCCGTGGTTTACTTCAAAATCTGCTAGTTTATTGCTGCATTGCATGACCAGTTCACGCCTATGTGCCACAAACAAGCTGCCTTTGTGCTTTAGCTGTGCCATTTTAATCATGTGGCTTGCAATCACAGTCTTACCGCTACCTGTTGGTGCAACAAGCAGCACTCTTTTGTTTCCGTTACGAAAACTTTGTCTAATTTTTTCTACAGCAATAAGCTGGTAATCACGTAGTTTCATAATCAATACCTGTTGTAAATGTCACGCACTTGGAACACAGCTTCGCTTCTGCTTTCAGGTGGTTGACACGCATCAGCAAACTTGATTGCTTCTTCTGTTGCGTACTCAATACTTTCACCACGCTTACGTATGCTGATAATCATGCGTACTAATTGTTCATGTCTGTCACCACCACTTGCACCGTATGGTTTGCTACCTGCGTATGCACCTTGGAAAGTTACTGGTGCACGTGCAACAAACCTACGTGGCTGTGGCCTTTGCAAGCCAAGCTGGTCACGTATTTCATCCATGTCATAGGGTGTTGGATCTGTCATGTGCCTTATCTTTATTGGATAAGGTTCACGTTTGTTGTGATAAAAACCAGCAACACGCATCACACGTGGCAGGTCTTTTACTTTGTCATCACTATTAAATTTTTTAGCCAACGCTTGTTGATACAATGTAAACGTAGGCAATGGCATTTCATACACCAGCCAATACACGTGGTATTTCTTTGGTGATGTTTCCAAGATAAAATGTGGTTCAAGGTCAAACTTATCAGGCAGTGGTGCACCGTCTAAATCTATAAAGACAGACCGCACACGATTAACATTGGCTGTTGTCCTACCTTTCAGGTCAGTCTGATTGACTGTAAAATATACACCTGCACCACGTTTGTTTAGCCATGACAGTTCATCAATAAAACTTTCAATGTTGCCATGAAACTGTTTGACCAGTGACTTGTTCTTTCCCTTGTCATCAAATGTTTGGAAACTATGCGTATTGCCAAACGCCTGTAAGAATACAGCGTAATGACTATTCGGATTGAACACTACCATCATCCCCATCCTTATCACCCCAGCGTGCAGCAGCACCCTTACGGCCTGCTTCCTGTCTGCGTCTGCGGTTCTTTTCTTGTTCTTTACGTTCTTCTTCTGCTTGTATGCAGATCAAGTGCCCATCTTTTTCTGTGAACAAATGTGAAATGTGTTTCATTATGATTTCCATTTCTTGTTCACTGGTACTGCACATCTTTGCCAACACCTCTACATCATTAGGTATTTTGTAAGCACGCCAGCAATAACAATACAGCAGTACATATGCACCCTGTTCCTCAAGTGACAAAACCATACGGTCAGGGTCACTTATCCAATCCTGTGCGTAAAACTGGAACGCAGGGGATTGCTCATCCTGTTTACTTTTTCTCATGTGTTTCTACCATCACTTAACATTAGTTAATAACTCAATATACATAACTAGGTTAAGTGTGTCAACACTATCTTGGGATGAAGGGGAAGTTGAAGGTGAAGGTGAAGATGAAGGGCATCAAATGCCATTAGTTATTTATAGCAATACTATGGCAATGCTATAGGTGACGCATGGTTGAGCTAAAGAATAAATAAACCACACGTCACCCCACGTGTCATTTTTACCCTATGATTTATGGGCTACCCCACACGTGATGGGGCAATCTGCAAATCAGGTCGCAGGTATCCTAGATCATAGTCACCTAGTTCTGCTATTTGATAGGCACGCAGTTGTGGTATGACCTGCCATTTTGATACGGCAGGGTGTGATATACCCAGCATACGTGCAAGGTTTTTGCCACCGTATTTATCTACGACTTCAGCTTTACGCTTCTTTGCTAATTCATATGTGTCAGCCATTTCCTATGCCTATATATGGTATGTTATGTGTATGATATTACATATTAACTTAACTTTTGTCAACATAATGCTTGACGTATAGATTAACTATTGTTAATATGGTACATCAAATAGTAAATATGAAAAAAGGTGAATACATATGTCAATCATAGCAACAAGCGTCACAGGTGATGGTCGTTACCCTGATGTATCTGTAGGCGTACACAAAGCACGTTGCGTAAGGGTCATAGACCTTGGCACGCAATGGAATGAATATCAGGGTGAAGGCAAATGGAAGCGTCAATGTATGCTGCAATGGGAAGTGCCTGCTGAAAAGAAAGATGATGGCGAACCCATGATTATCAGTAAATTCTACACACTATCGCTGCATGAAAAGGCAACACTTGGTGCTGACCTATCTGCATGGCGTGGTCGTGCGTTTACTGAACAGGAAAAGTCAGGCTTTGATATATCAAAACTAGCTGGCGTACCCTGTATGATGAATGTAGTTGAAGGTAAGAACGGTAGGCCAAGGATTGCTACACTAATGCCATTGCCAAAGGGTGATGAATTAGATCAGCAATACCACAGCACTGTAATCTTCAGCGTAGATGAATACCAAAAAGGTGAAGCTGATGCGTTCAACGCACTGCCTGAAGGTATACGAAACATGATACTAAAATCACAAGAGTTGGAAAACGTGTCCACGCAAGACAAGGGTGATGGCAACAATGGTTCAGATACCATGCCACCAAACTTTACTGCTGATGTTGACCCTGACGATGTGCCATTTTAGAGGACGTTATGAAGATAACTAATGAACAAAACCTGCCTGATGCGATTGTACGTGCAATCACAAACGATCCGTATGATGCATCAGGTAGCGATATATCAGCTACTAGGTTGTTGCAACCACCACGCATCAATATGCTAACGCAACAACACTGGAATGAGATTGATGAGGATGCATCTGATAGGATATTTAGCCTGTTAGGGCAGTCAGTGCACCACATCATAGAGCGTGCAGCACAGGACGGTGATCTTGTTGAGCAAAGGCTGTTTGTAAACAATGACATTACAAATGGCTGGACACTTAGTGGGCAATTTGACTACCTTCCATCCAACGGTCAGCTTACTGACTTCAAGGTTACGTCAGCTTGGTCTGCACTTGACGCACTAACAAACGGCAAATCAGAATGGGAAGCACAGCTAAACATCCTTGATTGGCTGGTGCGTCACAACCAAAAAGACGTTAAGCACCGTGTTAAGTCTTTAGCAATCATGGCTATCCTACGTGATTGGTCTAAGATGCGTGTGCTTACGTCTGATAATTACCCACGTAAACAAGTAGTGATGATACCTATACGTAGGTGGTCTGAAGAAGAACAGGACACATACATATCTACACGCATCAAACTACATCAGGACGCAAAACATAATGGTGATGCCCCTGTGTGTAGTCCTGAAGAAAGATGGCACAAGCCTGACCAGTATGCTGTTATGAAAGATGGCAGAAAATCAGCAGTACGTTTGTTGCCTAGCATGGAAGATGCAAAACAATACCTTGAAGCTAACAACATGAAGGAAGGCAAAGGCAGTTCTATTGTTTTGCGTAAGGGTGAGGATACAAGGTGTGCTCATTACTGTGCTGTAAATAAATACTGTACACACTGGAACAACGTGAGTTTTTAACATGAGCAATAGACCCATCATTGATACTGAAGATCCGCTAACACATGAATTATTGCAGCGTTTCTGCAAACGTGCCAATGATGGGATTGCTTCTTTTGGCACTACAATGCAAGAAGCACACAAGCCATTTGATGTGTGGATTGTAGACGCACAGGAAGAATTGTGGGATGCCATAGTTTATCTTGAAAAGGTACGGTTACTGTACAATAACGCTACTGCTACCATGCCTACAGACGATGTAGACCCACCTTCAGACGTAGAAAAATAACCTAAGTATTGCAACAATCTGTAAAATAATATAATATCTACTTAACCGTGGATGGATATTATGGCACAACGTGGCAGACCTAAAGGCAGTACAAACAAATCGACAGATATGTCGAACAATATTATTGCGTTAAAACTCGATAGTATTGAAGCTAAGTTAGATAAAAATTCCAAAGACATTGAAGAATTGAAGCACCAAGTATCTATGGGTCGTGGTGGGGTCAAGGTCTTATTCCTCTTGGGTGCAGTTATTGCAGCCGTAGCATCCGCTATGGGTTTCATGGGGGGTACAGACTAATGGCGTTACCAATCTTAGGATTGCTTGGTGGGTTGTTTAAGAACCCTATCGTAAACATGGTAGTTGATAAGACTATCGGTGCGGTTCAACACAACCTAGAAAAGAAAAAGATTATACGTGCAGCAGAGATTGAAGCAGCAAAGACTATTGATGTTGCTAAGATACAAGCTGACATGACAGTAAAGACAGCACAGGTCAATGCATCTACATCCTCATGGAAAGATGAATGGCTAACGTTAGTTTTTACAGGCATCCTGATCGCACATTTCACACCGTGGACTGCACCGCATATGGAAACAGGTTGGGCACTACTTGGCGTAGCACCTGATATGTTTTGGTATATTGTGTTGGCAATAGTGTCAGGATCGTTTGGCATCAACGCAATGGGAAAGTTTAAGAAATGATTGCGTCATGCCTGATCCCCTATCTACAGCCGTAGCAGCGTTTACTGCTATCAAGGCAGGCGTATCCGCAGGCCGACAGATACAAGATCTAGCCAAAGACATAGGCAAACTATGGGATGGCATAGACCAAGCCAAACAACAGCACAACAAAAAGAAAGCAAGCCTGTTCAGTAGCGTCAATGAAGAAGCTATGGACACGTTCATTGCAAAGAAACGTGCTGAAGATTTAGAAGATCAGCTAAGACAGATAGTGATTGCTACACGTGGTATGACAGGGTGGCAAGAATTGATACGTCTACGTGCTGAAATACGTAAGCGTAGGCAACAAGAAAAGATAGACAAGGCTAAACGCATAGAAGATATAAAAGAACAGATACTACTAGCAGGTTTGATTATCCTTATAGTCTGTGGGGTATTGTTTGTTGGATATTTGATAGCAAAAAAACAAGGCTTGATATAATATAACTGTATGATAACAATAGGAAAGGAATAGTTATGGCTAAAAAAGGCTTATATTATAATATTAACAAGCGTAAATCTGCTGGTACTAGCCGTTCAAAAAAGAATAGTACAATATCAGATGAAGCATACGCTAACATGAAAAAGGGTTTCCCTAAATTTGGAAAGAAGGCTAAAGCATGAGTGATGGTGCAGGTACAATGCCAAGTGAACGTCCTGAATGGGCTGACTTGAAGGAACGAATTAAGAAGCATGAAGGTTTTGTAAACAAGATCTATAAAGACAGTCTTGGCAAAGCTACCATAGGCTATGGGCATTTGATTACGGAAGATGACACCTATGAAGAAGGCTTAGAATACAGTGAAGATCTATTGTCACGACAGTTTGATGTAGACTTTGACAGGTCTTTTCTTAATGCACGTGACCTTATGGAAAAGTATGACTTGCCAGTGTTGCCACACCCAGCACAAGAAGTGTTGATTGAAATGGTGTTTCAGTTAGGCATTGGTGGTGTAGGTAAATTCAAAAAGATGTGGGCTGCATTAGAACAAGGTGACTTTGTAGAAGCATCAGATCAAATGATGGATAGCCGTTGGCATCAGCAAACTACAAATCGTTGTGAGGATTTAGCAGGCCGTATGGCTGCTTGTGCAATACCTACTTGAGTTCAACAATATGCCAATCACCTGTGGTCTTATGTTGTTCTAACACAGCTTCTACTTCTGTGCATGACCATCTAATGTTTGGACTGTTGCGTTCTGCTTTACGTTTCATTTCTAAACACTTACCAAAACTTTCTACGTAGGTAAATTCAAGTGGTGCGTCAGGGCTGCTTCCTGTAAACAGTAGCAATGCCACGACTACTTTAATTGTTGCCATTGGTATATTTCATTTCCCTGTTTTGATCCTTTAGTTTCTCTACATCTTCTTGCAGTTTGGTTACCTGCTTCTGCAAAAATTCTATGTTTACTTTGTTGTGCATACCATCTTCTAGCTGTGACTTAATCTTTTCCTGTGTTTTCAGCACATTCTCTATGAGCATAAACTGTTCGCTATCAGCAGGCAACGAACCAAGCAGACCCCTAGGCCACTTGATCCTAAAATCAGTGTTCAGGTCTAAATCTTTTTCCATGATTTCTAAGCGTGTGTTGTGCTCATTTAGCTTTTCAACAATACCAAAGTATGTCCATACAGCTACGGCTACTGCACCAACAAGACCTATCAAGTTCTTGAGTGGTAAGGCAACGCCTGTATCTTCACTTACGCTTATTGGTTTTCTTGCTGCCATACAATTTAGCCACTGCCTGTTTTATTTTAACACGTATTTCAGTGGCTTTGATTGTCCATTTATATCCTAGCTTATCGCTTGTAACCCATCCTATAACAAATCCAATAATCAGTGCGATTGTAATGTCCATATTACGCCTGACTTTCTGACCATGATATACGTGAGTTCACAATCAATGGGTTGCTTGCTGTAACTGTAGATGGATCTTCAGTCAATCTTGCTACCACTGTTAGAATATCAGGGCCATCAGGGAAGGTGTTGTCACCGCCCATTATACTGTTACCAAGTGATGCCACTTCGCCAAGTGTTTGTTCTGTTGATGCCTGTGTTCTGCCTGATGAACCTGTTGTGCCTGCTGCTCTAAACTTAAATAGGTTTACACCACCTTCAATCGTATCGCCTGTACCGTGGAATATAAGCTGTGACAATGATGGGTTTTCAACAGCATCCCATGATGCGTTGTCGATAGCACCGTTTAGTCTAAGCACTACTTCGATTGTGTGTGTTGTAAGAATACCTACAGAGTTTAGTAGTAACTGCATACGGTTGATAATCTCACGTTCACCAAGTGCACCTATTGTACCAGTGTCTACTGACGGTGCTAGTCTAATTGAGATTAGCGGTATGTCATAAACCACAGGTGTTGATGCATCTGACAATGTAACTGTGTAGTTACTATTTGTACCTGCTGTGCCTGTTGGCTGTCTGTCTACTACAATAAGATTTCGTGTAGCACCAGTGCTAAAGTTAAAACCTTGGTAGCTAAACACGTCAGGTAGATAAGGTGCAAACGGTTGGATACGACTATCTTGTGGATTACGTAGTCGTGTACCTGATGACAAGTTAGCACCACTGATTGCCTGACCTGATGTAAGCTGGTTGTACTGTGTGCTTGTATTACTTTCAAGACAGTAACCAATCCTACGTAGTCTGTTTTGTACAAATGAGTAATAGTACCCTGTGTAATCTGACTTAGCTGATACTGTAACTGTAGCACTACCTGTTACGGCAACATCGTTTGATGACGCTGTAAAGATGTACGCCTTATCATCGTCAAACGTACCGTCCATGATAACTGATGTACCCCAATGTGCTAGGGCTGGCACGTATGTAGGTGTGCCAATGTTCTGTATGTCGTAACGTGCAGGCATATTACCTGAACGCATATACGCTTCTGTTTCTAAATTGTTGTGTATGAAAGCGTGTACGTATTGCACGTCACCTTCTTGGTCTTTAAAACCAAATCTAATCTTACCTGCACCATACCATGAGTAATCAATGTAGGCCATTTGGATTTTGTTAAGATCCAATACGTAACCTGTTGGGCCAAATCCATCTGCTGTGTCTATGTTCCAATCAGACTGATTGACTTTGATTGTTTCTGTTATTGTAGCTACAACGCCATCTGTAGTTTGACCCCTGTATGATGGGGTAATGTACATAACTGTGTCACTGTCAATCTTAGCAATCTGATATGACTGACCTTTCAACACAATATAATCGTTGACGTTACATTGTGATGTAAACTTGGTGTTAAGACCTGTTACAATACCTGCACCAAATGTAACGGTGCACGTACCTGCAAGCTGCTTGATAGATTTACGTCTGCAACATTTCAGGTTTTGCCCATCGTATTCAAAGAACATACCGTTCTGATCGTCAAACAATCCGCAACGTAGTTCACTGTTTTGCCATGCGTTTACATGGTAGAAACCAAAGCCACCTGTGCTGACTGTGTTAGGTGGGCTAACTGGTAGCGTAATGTGGAAGCTGTAATCGTCATAGATTGCAGTAACACTAAACTTACCATTGAAGTAATCTACACCGTTTACAGGGTTTACATCCTTAATTGTAATCTCAAGACCTGCACTTAGTCTGTGTGCAAACTTAGTATATACCCTTGCCTGACTGCCACCTGTTGCATATTCGATACGCTCAATCTGTGTTGTTGGGCTAAAGTTTACAGCAAACGATACTTGTATACCCTTACCTGATTGATAACGGAAATACTTACGTGTCTGTCTAATCATCTGACTATCAGGATTAGTAGACGGTATCAGTTCTACACCACCGTCATATGGTCTGTGCAATGCAAAGCCATCTGCACGTAGGATAAGTGATGTACCAACAGAATAATTAACATCTGCTAATGTTTCTGTGCCTGCTTGTTCTACTTCCATCTTACTTGGCGACAGCACTGCACGTACTCTTTGTACTACTGTGTCACCTATAGATGTAATCTTTCTAACAGTCATGCCGTTACCAGTGCCACTAAACGTTATGCCGTTTGTAGTGTTGGTAGCGTCATCTAGTGTTGGATATACCTTTAATGAGTTAGCATCGACAACGCCTACATAATAAAAGAACCCACTTGTAAGACCAGTTGGTGCTGATGTTGCTTCAAATATAACAAGGTCACCAGTTGAATAACCGTGATTAGTTGATGTGTTTAGATCTGTTGTACCACCAAGACTGTTTACTGTTTTTTGGTCAAACAGTTCAGGCTTGTACAATGATATGTCATCACCTGTTTTAAAGAAGGATGTAAAGTTTGTGTTTGTTCCTTCAATCGTAGTCTTGTCAATGTCCAGTGTAGCAGTACCCTGACCGCCAATCTCACCAATAATATTGTTAGTATCAAATGATGCCTGCCCTACACCTTTAGATGTAAGACTGATTGCTGTGCCTGTCAGTGCGTCATCTTCTGATGCAGCTAACTTAATCCAATTCTGTGACACCCTAATAATATAGTATGTAGTGTTGGTAGTAAGTCCACCTGTAGCTGATGAACCTTCTTTGTATGTAACGTTAAAACCTGTCCGTAGATAATGGTCAGGAATACGTATAGCGTCTTGCTCAATCCATACACTACTGTCAGGGTCAAATGGTATTGACCGTTTAGGTATCTGTGAACCTGCATTTAGTTCAAACGTAGTGTCATCTACACGATTATTAAGTGTGTACACGCTGTCTGATGCACCATCTACACTAGCTGTAAACTTCTGTGCACCTGCACCTGCACTTGTCAGATCAACAATAGTTGTCTTTCTTACACGTCCTGTGCCTGAATATGGTAGTGCAAACAAGATACGGTCAGGCCAGCTTGAACCTGATTGTGCACCTGCTAATGTCCTGTAGAAATAAAATCTGTTGGCATCAATACGTCTGATGTAATAGAACGCACCGTTACGCAAACCTTGTACTGGTGTATTAGATGTGTACTGAACACGGTCACCAGTTACAAAACCATGACTGTTACGCCATACATAAGCATAGCTGTAAATGTAGCCAGTAGTTCGTGAACCACCTGTTGAGTGTCTAAATGTAATGTCAGGTGTTGTGTATCCTGTAGCTGTAGTAGCTAACTGTGTTTTAAATTCTGATGCGTTTGCAACATAATAAGTTGCTGCGTTTGTAAGTCCACCAATCGTTGTGTTACCCTCGTTAGAGTATACAACAGGGTCACCATCTGTAAGGCCATGACCAAGTGTTGTTGATGTAGGCACTGGTGTATTAGCTTGTCCACCCATTCCACTGTGTACACCACAATAGTAATATAACGTAGGTGCACCACTAGCTATTGTTATTGTTAGCAAGCCATCTGTGCCTGCTGTACCTGTATAGGCCACATTGGTTGTGTATTCTGAACCGCCACCATGTGTGCCATCTGCTGTTTCGCTAAACTTAAATGGATGGTTAGCATTGCTACCGTCAGATTGGTCAAACCTGTAGGTGTTGCCTTCTGTCAATTCTAGTACAGGGCTTTCTATACCATCAATGTAGAATTTATTTGCACTGCCATTGTTTTGTACTGATACAGAATAATCTATAGTCGCTACTGGTGGTGTTATAGTTTGCGTTGCGTCAATAAAATCTGCACCGTCAATAGCTGACCAGCCAGTAATGTCCATCGTGGCACTTGTAGCACCCTGTGATGTAAGGTTGTTTTGTCCGTTAGCACGATAATCAGAAAATTTAATTCTGTTAGCGTTTACAGGATAGACATTGTAGTAATCGTTTCTTGTCATGCCACTAGGCACACTAGATGATGATGACCCAAATCTAACTACATCACCTTGTGAAAGTCCGTGGTTTTGAAACCAAATTGTATTAGCGTTGGGGTTTACATCCATAAGAACCACAGCACCACCATGTGATGATCGGCTCATGTTTAGTGCACCACTGTTAGGGTAACGACTAAACTGCATAATTGTTTCGTTGTTTACCACACGTACATTACGTGGGAATAAAATCTGTGATGAGTTTTGATTGTAACTAGCTAGGTTGTCAGAATTATTTACAAAGTAAGATGTAGAGTTAATACCGACATATGAATAGAAACATATAAATGCTTGATTAGGATTGTTAGCAATAAACGGTATAACGCTGTTGAACCTTACTTCTTCTTGTGATGATCCTGTGTAGATTTGTACAGGGTCAAATGCTGTTGTAAAGCAAGATCTACTATGCCCATTAAAGCTACCGTAGTTTGTAATATTAACCCTACCTGTACCTGTTGGCCCTTGTAGAGTTAGGTATATTGTGTTGGCATCTATGACACGTACCCAATATGGCCGTGTGTCTGTAAGGCCACCCATTGCACCATTACCGTCACCGTGTAGGTAAACTACATATTGACCGTCAGTAAATCCATGTGGGCTATCGTCAAACGTAATTGTTTCAACACCGCCTGCTGTGTTTACAGTTATTGTGTTGTTTGCCCCTGTGCCTTGCACAAACCATTTGGTAATACAGCCTTCTGATGGTGCGTGTTTTGGAATATAGTTGTGCGTATCTATCGCACCGTATGTCCACACATGACCAGTTTCACCTGTAGGCTGGTTGCCCTGTGTAGAGTTACCAATGTTTACAAAGTTTTCGTGTACAACATTACTTGCACCTGCTGTGTAATTAACAATCTTTTGACCAACAGAATTAACTAAGAAGAAGGACGTGCCCTCATTCAACCCTAATGGGTATTCTGTAGATACTGTTAGTTTTGATGGATTGCCCTCATCAGTCGTGATGCCATTAACGTTTTCTAGTTTAAATTCAGTACCCTGATAAATAGATGCTAGGAATACTTGTGTGTAAGTATCCTTGATAGAACCTGTAGTTGCTATGTTTGCTTTAGCTGTAAATACAAATGTTGTTGGGTCTACAATCTTAGTAACAACAAAGCCACCATTAGCGTTATTGTTTCGGCTACCAATAACAATAATAGGGTTACCTTGTACTAAGTTGTGCTGATCTGACGTAACAACCCTAATCTGATTACTGTCTTGTACAGTAGTCATTTCAGTAATATCAAGATCTTGGTCACCATTACGACTAAAGAACGTTGGAATGTTACGTATTAGTTCTAGCGTTTCCCATTTTGTAGACTGCAATCCATATTCAAAGTCTGTATCAATTAGGTTTTCAGGTTGTGATACACGAAACTTAGATACAGGGTCAGTATACGTCTTGTCAGGACGCATTTCTGTGCTGTCTTTTTCAATAAATATTTGCAGTTCATCAAGCAAAGGTTTGCCAGCAATAGACACACCTGTAACAGCACCGCTACCATCTACTGATGTAATTGTAACTGTAGCATCGTTAGCTGATGTTCCACCTAACTGACTTCCAGCAACAATAATTGTTTCATCTACTGCATAGCCTGTACCTGTTGTTGTTACAGTAATCTCATAATTTTTAGTTGGAGTATTCTTAGCAATGGTAAATTGTAAATCTGTACCACTACCTGAATATCCTGTCTGCGTGGGGTTTGCGTAAACACCCATTGCTGTTGTGTCAATGTCTAGGGTAATGGTTGTAGTTTTAGCTGTTGTGTCGATATTGTAAGAAGATGCACCTCTTACAGTGTCAGGGAAAGCATATAAGATTTCATTTGCTGTAGTGTTTGTAATTGTCAGCAATCGTTTTTGTGCAATAATTTCGTTTATTAGCACAGTTCGATTTGCTGCATCGAACACATATCTGTGTATAATCTTTTTTGCCATATGTTTTTACCCCAATGCGATTGCGTAGACGATAGCGTCTGACCCAATCTCTAATAATTCATTACTACCAGCGTTTTTCACACTAAGATTTATGCCAACACCTGCCTGCAATTTTTGTTGCAATGTATTAGCATTTGTATCATTTGCGGTGACTTTTACAACCCCACCGCCTGAAGAAGCTGCTGCACTTACTGCTGCTGCTGTTGCTACATCAGCACTATTACTTGCAGATGTGGCACTTAGACTTGCTTCGTTGGCCTTACTGCTGGCAGTGTTTGCTGATGAATTTGCTGCACTAGCACTTTGTGCACTAGCTTGTGCAGAATTAAATGCGTTGCCTGCTTCTGTTGCTGCTGTTGCTGCATCAATAGTTGTTTGTGCTTCGCTTGCTGCTGCTGCTACTTGACTAGCTGCTGCTGCCTGTGCACTTGTTGCTGCTGCTACTGCATCTACAATTAATGCCCATTTACCAATGTCAGCGTTACCTGATAATGGTGTTGAACCTGATGATGTGTGTGCGGTAATACATAAGTAGATGTTATCGTTAGACGCATCCTTTACAATGTCACGCTGGTTATAAGAATACCCTGCTGACCAATTACCCTGATAATCACCCAAAGATTGAGCAATAGATAGTTCGCCAGCAGGGTCAAATGCCAACACTCTGTTGGCCCTGTTAGCAGCGTCAACAGTAAATTCGGAGGAAGTGATAGTGTTGGTGGGAGAAAGTTTTATTGCACGATCAACCTGTTCCTGTAGTTCTTGGTTGATTGCAACAGTTCTGTCTAATGCAGCTTCAATACTTTCTGCACTAAACGGATCGTTTTCTACTAAATCTAATGTTTGTGTTTGTGCTGTCGCTCTACGCAATACAACAGTTTCGCCTACGATTGGTATGTTACCTGCCGTAAACGTGACATTACCACCGCTTGCAACGCCAACGCCTGAAACGGTATAATGTGTTTGAATAGTCTTTTTGGTTTCAGTACCGTCTGCTGCCCTTATTAAAACTTCTATGTCAGCTTCATCCAATACCTTGTAATTGTACTGGAAGGCAGCTTGGTTTCCGTCACCATTGTAACTATTCTTGATTATCGTAGTTGTAATGGTCATTTGTCTAACACCTTATCATCATTTTATTATCTTTGCACTAATTTTCTTCTTTGTTATCGCCAACCGTAAATTGTGGTATAGCCATTTCAAGGTTGTTTTCCATCAAGACAGACCTTGTTTCCTCATATTCTGATATAGCCTTCATTACCGCTAGTTTCTCTATCTTTGTCTGTGCTGTGGCTAAAACCTGTAGCAATTCTGTGCCTTTCGTAGATTTTACTAGCTGTGCTTGTAGCAGTTTGTTACGTTTAATAACGTCAGCTTTTTCAATCAAAGCCATTTTGTGACGTGGTTCAAACTCATCATTCTTGCCACTAAGCATTAGGTTAATAGCTTCCCTGTAGTCTAGGGTTAGCCTGCTTTCCCTTAGTTCCATATCTTTCTTTATATCTTTGTATTGGTTGACACTTGGATGTGTGCCTACCTTAACAAATGTATTTGCAAACGTACCAACCATAGGAAACGCAAAGATTTCTTCTAGTTCACTAACAATCTCTGTAGGGTTTTCAGTCTTAAATCTGTACAGTGCACCACCACCATACGTGTTCCACATATATTGAAACGCTGCTATCTTTGTTCTACTGTCACCTGCTTCCCATACCGTAGGGTCAATAGCGTATTCGCCTGTAAAATCATTTGTAGGGTTGTGACCCTGACCCATAGATATTAGATCGCCAAACATTTCAATGGCAGGGTTTACACTTGGTATTACGTCACTACTTAGTGTTGCACCAAAGTCTGTAAGATCTGCTTCACCCATGTAGGCATCAATAGCTTTGCCCATTATGCCATTGATGACACGTGCAGTTTCGTCCTGTGGTATTCTAAAATACACTGGCTTGCCTTCTTTGGTGTAGCCCAATGGTATAATAATGTAATTTTGCTCATCGTAATCACTAACGCCTTGGTAGAATTGCTGCATTGCTACACCATACACACCATATTTTAGCATCTTTTGGATAACTTTAGGTGCTGTGTTGTACATAAACATTTTACCAAGAACGCTTACAGGATCTTCTTTTGCACGCACATAGTCGCCACGTATACCTTCTTTCATTGCGTTAAAGAAAATAAACACGTTGTTAGATACTGGATGCAGTTTGCCTGTACGCAAAAAGCTAGGGCTACCTACGTCTGCCTGTACCTTCAGCATAATTTCTTTACTGCTGGCACTAATTTCGCCACGCTTTACTGCGTCTTTGTAATACATATAGCCAGCTATTTTGTGCATACGCTCTAAAAATCTAGCGTTGTTGCCCCAATGATCTAAGAACCTTCCCATAGTTTTGCCATAGAAAGTTTCGTATTGCTTTGGTGACATCTTTTGCATCATCTTTTCAACCATGTAATTAGATGGGTCTAATGTGCCATCCCTTACCATACGCTGTAATGCTTTTTCCCCTGCGTTACCCCTGTATCCTTCCATTTGTGCAATGTAGATACCTTCCTTTTCCATCTGCCTTGTAAGTTCAGTGCCTTCCATTTTGCCATAGATTGACTTAATTGTTGGACGGATAGATTTGATTAGGTATTTTAGATAAGCGTTTTTACCGCCACCCTTTATGTCTAAGTATGTAGCCTTTGGCAGATTACGTACAGCACGCCCTGTATCTCTAAACATATTCTTGCCCCAAAACAGGGGATTGTATTCAGTAAATATAGAACGGAAAAAAGTGTTGAAAGCAGACAAATACTGTATGCCTTCAAACGTAATGTATGGATTTGCCTTAAACGCTTCTGCTGCTGTTTTGTTCATGTAGTAATATTTAACCTTACCGTCTACGACTACATCAACAATGTCCATGCCTTGTGGTGCTGGTTCAGGTTCACCACTGTTACTGCCTTTTTTAATTGTTGCTTTTTGTATAACTACGTCTTTTGTAAAATCAGGACGGTCAAACTTTTCTAACCAGTTTTTGTTTTTTAACATCCAATGTATCGTGTCGTACTTCAGCCTGTTTAATTTAAGCTGGGTCAACAACAACATATCTTTTTCCATTGTGGACATTAGCGGATCAACAATATTGCCAAGTGTACCTTCTGTTTTTCTGATAGCTGGTGTTGCAACCTTGTAACCACCGTACTTTTCAATTCTAGCAAGCACGTGTTTTTCTACACTAAATGTAATGTATTCGTTGTTATCTAGGATTTTTGCCATGTCCTCTTTGTTAAAGAATTTACTTTCTTCTAGCACTGGACGCATATATTCCTGACGCAAAGCAAAGAATTTATCTGCCATAACGTCTAGTTCAGGGTGTTGTGATTTGTAGCTTTCATACAGTTGTTTAGCTGTACGTCCTTCTACTTGGTTTTCTTTAATTACACCATCAAGACCTATTTCCTTTATTCGTGACCATAGCCCTAATGGGTTTGCTACACCTGCCCTTTGTTGTGAATACATAAGGTTACGATACAGCAGCATAGTAGATAGCTGATGTATGTTGTATCCTTTAGCTGCTAATGGTTCGATAATCTTGTTTACAAAATCAGTGCCGTACCTTTGCAAATAGGTGTGTCTGTACCTGTAATCTTCTATACGCCAGTTTAAGTTTAGTGCGTCTTTATCCATGTAACGCTTGCCAACATTGCCCAACCATTTTTGATTTGGGCCACCAATACGTCTGTAAATATAAGCAAACGTGTCAATCCATGTAGCGTGTAACGCATCAGTTTTGTTAGGCTGCCATTGGTTTTCCATCGACTTTTGTATTTTGACAGCACTTTCGGCAAACATATTTGATACTTTTGTATGCACTGCACCTGACCTAGCTTCAGGGCCAGCAGCTAGTTCGTTCTGCAATTTAAGATATTGAAGCTGTACTTCAGGCCGTTTGTACATATGGTGCATAAATAAATCGAATGACTTGGGTGCATTGATACGTGTCCAGTTAGGACGCAGTAAAAACGCCATCATAAAGTCAGCCATCAATTCACGTGGGCTGTCACGATATGCTGTATATTTAGGGTCTGATGCTCTATCAAAAGGTTTCCATCTTTGTGACAACATCTTCAATTCGTTTGTAATCATTTCCCTGTTTACAAGGCCACGATTTTGCATTTCTGTTTCAAACATACGTGCAAATTGTACTTGTGCATCTACCGTTGTTGCTTCACTTGCAGGTTTTCTGCCATTTATTTTATCTGCTATGGCCTTCATATGATGGCTCATAAGACCTTTCATAGCATCCTTAACAACCTCTTTCTTTAGGCTGTCAGACAATTTTGTAAACGCATCATAGAAAGATGGGTCTATAATTTCCCTTGCTTGTGGGTCACGAAATATTTGTAGAATAGTGTCAGGTGTAATTTTTGATTCTTTGTCACCAAGACCTTCTATTTCTTTTTCTGTTTTCTTTGCGTTCTTTGCTGCAATATTTTCTGCTTCTAGTTTCATTGCAGCTATTTCTTTTGGATTTAGTGGCTTCGCACCATCTGCTTTGCCATCAATCCACTTGTTCATATAGCCCTTTAGCCCTGCCAATGACCCTAGAATATTGCCTTTTTTCATTGTAGCTTCAGGCAAATAGTCTATTAGGTGGCCTATTTCGTGTGCCAATGTCATAGTAAAATCTTTAGGGTTTTCTGCTAGTGCCTTATTTACAGCCACTTCTAGCTTTGTACCGTCTACCTTACCGTCACGCCCCTCTATGCTTTTGAAGTAACCACGTAGATTAAGTGGCATTTTCTTTACAATAGGCGTTTGCTCAATCAATACCTTAACCATGTCAACAAGATCAAAGGTATCTAGCCCTTTGTGATTGTTAAACAGGTCTTTAAAATGCAAGTTTTTGTTAGGCATAGATCCAGCAGGTTCTTCAGGTATGCCCCATTCGTTGCCACCTTTGCTGCTTCTGTGCTTGTCATAGTAACTTTTACTACTTTGTTCTTTGTAGTTGTCGTAATAATCTCTTGATTGTTGTTCTGTCTTGCCGTTGGCTTTTTCTACTCTAATGTAGCCAATAGGCTTTGAACCGTTTTGTGGCAAAAATATCACATAGCCATTAGTCATTGCTATATCAGCACTTAAAACTTGACCGTCTTGCTCGTACTTACTCATAGCGTCAAACATACGCTTGTTGACACCATAGTATCCGTCTTTGTTTCGCAAAACTATTGTGTCATTTTTGGCTTGCTGAACACCGTCTTTAGTAACAACCATAACCGTGTCAGCTTTAGATGCTTTTTTAGCACCTACACCAAACACATCTTTGACTTGTGCACTTATATTTTTAAATTTAGGCAGAACGGTATCTGCTTGTGTTTTTATCTCTTTAACAAGTTTAGGGTAGAATTTGCTGTTTAGAACAAAGTTTTGGTTACCAATACTGCCATCTTTGCCTGATTTTACTGTACGTGGCGTGACTGCACTGCCATTACCTACGTCAAGTATTTCAGAAACAGCTTTCGGCATTTCTACTTTAATAAAGTTTGGTGCGTCTGCTTCAGTTCTTTCAACGTATTTTGCAACGTCACTTTCTATACGTCCTGATTTTTGACCATCTTCTATCTTTTCTACTTTTTCAGCTACTTTAATTTTGCCGTTGCTTTCTACAGTGACCTGTACGTCACCCACCTGTTCTTGTTTATGTAATTCTGTTTCTCTAATGTTTACTTTTTCACCATTAGACTTTTCAACAATGTAGTAAATTGTGCCATCTTTACCCTCAATACGGTCAAGCACTCTGCCATTTTCACCACCTTCAATAGATGTTTTGACAGCTTCGTTTGCACTAAATTTTGGTGCAGGTACTAATTTGATGTTTGTTTTCTTTTCTAGGTGCTCAATGATAAATTCATTGCTTTCCCTAAATATTGAAGGCACTTGACCATCTTCATATTCTGCTTTGATGTCAGACCGTTTTTCTGCAAGTTTGACCTGATCTCTAGGGTGCATACCATATTTTCTGTACACCTCAATCATTGTTGGAATACTACGTGACGCACCGTGTATACCAAACATAAGAACAGCAGCGTGTGCAAAATCTTTACGTGTTGGCACTTGTCCTTCAAGAACAGATGATAGGGTAACCATTGTTGGTATTTCAGCAGATAGCTGTGCAAGCCTGTTACCGCCTGCTGCCTTTACAAGTCTGCCTGAACCAAATGTAGCTGCACCTACCAATTCGTATTTTAAAAATTTTGACAGCGTTTTGGTGTTAAGAAACTCATCTAAAAATTCATCAAAGTCATTTACTTCGTCATTAAGGATTGCCCTTAGATATACGTCACGCAACGCTTCAGGCAATGCAAACGCTGTACCCATACCAACAAAAGGTGCTGCTGGTGCTGCCCAAAGCTGTCCTGTTGCTGTACTAACTGCGATTGTTCCACCGCTACCACCAACAAAACCAGTAATCATCCAAGGCGTATCATTAGCTAATGTAATTACAGACTGCACTATATCTTGTGCAAAGTTCTGTGTTTCGTGCATAAATATCTTTTCGTATGCTACTTTTGGATCTGTGCCTTTTTCTAATTCTGTGTGGTATGCCATAAACAAACCGTTTACAGACATTCTGTAGCCTGTTGTAAATACGTTTTGATCGCCAGCACCACCTGTATATTTTACAAACTTACGGCCTGCATAACTGTCCATCATTGTATCAGTTAGCCACCATTCTTTGTTCCATGTAGCTAGTTCAGGCAATTCGTATTTGTATTTACCTGTGCTCATTTTTTCAAAGTATGTACGTGCACGTGCTTCTAACTCACCCCTGTCACCTTCACCTTTGTTGTAATGGTTCATGTACAAATCAACCCATGCATCAACATCACCATTTACTGCCTTTTCTAGCAAATGCTGACTATCAGGGTCGCTTGTAAGTTTGATTAGTGCTAATGCACGTTGATGATCTAAGTCTAATTTAGAAGGACTATTATGTACTTTTGCTGCTGTATACCAATCAGGTTCTTGCCAATTTGCATTAGCTTCTTTTGCATAGTCACCATACAGTTTTAGCAATGTTGGAAGTTCTGCATTGCTTATCTGAAACACACCGCCCTTAGTATCATCTTCATTGACAATGTTTCTGCCATCACTTTCTATTGCTGCAATAGTAGATAGATTGTCATTTAGGGTCATCATTTGAAAGTTGTTATAGTTGTAGTCAAGATACAACCTTCCAAGGATGTTTTGTGTTTCAGGCCCACTGGTAAGTTTTGTGTTTATTACCTCTAGCTTTTCTTCATCTAATTCTTTTTTGGTTGTGCTTACAAGGTCATCACGTGTGTATCTAATGCCATCACGTGTAAAACTTCCCCTTCTGCTTAGTTTCTTTTTTTCGCCAGCAGTAAGGGTGCTATCATCAATCTTGCCTTCTAGTGCTTTCTGTTCTGCTGCAATGTTTTCAAACAACACAGTGTTTACATCTTCATTTTCACTTAGCGTAAGCCCATCAGGGCTACCTGCTGCTAAAGCAGCTACAGTGCTTTCACTTTCTGTGTTTTCGCTAGTGTCAACATTAGCATTAGTTACAGTTGATGTTGCATTTGGATTTGCACTGTCATCTTTTTTGACACTGCTATCTGTTTGCACAGCATCTTCAATCAGTGTGTTGCCCTGATTTGTTTTGTCACCATTAATAAGATCTGTTCCTTCTGACGATACTGTCATAGTGTCAGTAGTAATCGTCATATCTTCTTCAGAAAAAACAGTGCTTTTCTTAGGACGTATGCCGTAAAATTTATTGATTTGGTTGTTGCTAAACCCTGCTTGATTTAACAATGGTCGCTGATCTTCAATAAGAAGTTCAATGTCTTGTTCAGTAAATCCAGCTTGTCTAAGTTCAGTTGCAGTAAGATTAGCCATTATTGATCCACTATTACATCATTGCTGGATAGGGTCAAACCGCTAAACATACTGCCACCTGAAGCGTCAATCAATGTATCTACACGATTGAGATAATCAGACAAACTTTCATTTGCTTTCATTGGCGGTACATTCTTAAACCTGCCAATTTCAGGTGATCTATTTTTAAAATACACACCAGCGTCAATACGGTAATTGTTGCCTGTACCAAAGGCTTCATTTGGACTTGCAAATTTAGTTGTTTCATCAACAAATGTTCCACCGTCAAGGCTTCCAAAAAATTCACTGCCACCCATAACTTTACGTAAATCTGCGTCTATATCTGCAATCTTTGTAGCCTTGTATGTTTCTATAATAGGCGTAACAACATAGTTTTTGCTGTTTCTATTGCCCATCATATTTACAAGACTTATGCCTTTTTTCTCGCCTTCTTCTATCAAGTTTCTAGCGTTTTCGATAGCCTGTAGCACTAAATCACTATCTTTGCTTGATGTAATCAATGCCATTAGTTCATCGTTTGGCATATCATTTAGATTACGTTTTGCAATAGCTTCAGCTAAATCCTTGCTGCCCACTTCTTTAACAATGGTTTGCACCACAGTCTTAAACATTCTTTTCTTTTCAGTGTTTCTGTTCTTAATGTGGTCATTGATTTCTTTGCCTAGGCTTGTAATCAATTCAGGCTTGATAAGACCCCTTGCAGCAAAACTGTTAAGTATCATTTTTTCTTTGTTTGTATCTAGCACGCCCATGCTTACCAATGTACGCAAAGCAATTTGTGCATTAAGACCTTCTTGGGTATCCCAAGGTTTTGTTGCAGAACCACCTGCACCTGTTGCACTGTTAAATGATGAAGCTAATGCTTTCTTAGTAGATGGTTGTAGGTTTTTGTTTCCTTCTAAATCTGTAAGATAATCAGGGTCAGGCTTGCCTGCATAAATATTTACAAGACGATTAGTAAACGTTTCTTCATCTTTACGCTCTAGTTCTGTACGTCTGTTGTCAAAGAATGACTTTTGTTCGTCTGCTTTGCCACGTGCAAGTTTGATAAAACCTTTACGCAAAGGATCGTCAACAGTAAGAACATTACCATTTACATCTTTCATTTCAAAATCAGGGTTTGCTGCTTGGGAAGCAATATGTGCCCAATTCATTGCTGATTTGCCATCAGGTGACATAACACTTGGTGCACCTACTTTTCCTACTTGTGTCATATATGCTGTATTTGCATAAGCTAGTGCATCATCATATTGTGTTTGGGCTGCTTCACCTGACCCTGTGCCGTACATAGTGTCTGCATAAGTTTTGTGCTTGTCTGTTGCCCAAGTTGTAAAAAGGCTTATAACTTGATTTGGTGACGTTGCAGCATCTACATTTTTTTTAAGGTTTGATTTGTTATTGTCATAATTCATCTGTGCCATGCTAATAGTTTTTTCGTTTTTCTTTTGCATGGTGTTTTTAAAATATTCTACTTTTAACAGATTAAAGTCTGTTTCAGCTTTGCTTAATGCATATTCATCACCCTTAAAACGGTCTTTGGTTGCATTGTTTACAGCATTTTTGAAGGCGGTATCAAATTTAGTTTCAAAACTTCCGTAATCATTGTCTGTTTGCAAAGTTGACATAAACTTAATCATGTCCATTTCTATTTCTGTAGATGCAGCAGATCGTTTGTTATATATATCTAAATCACGCAGCTTGGCTGTTTGCCTTACTTTCTGCTGACCATATTGACTAAGTGCAGAAAACATATCGTTGCCAAGTTGTGCTAATGCTTGACCTGACCCACCGCTAGGATTGTTCCCAACCTTTATTGGTGCACCGCCACTTCCACTATTGTATCTAGGTAATTTCATCAGTCCTGACCGCTTCCATATTTTTTAGCAAAATCCATGTCAGATTTATACTGACCTGCACCTGCTGCTGTATTGAGGACTGTACCTGCCATTTGTAGGTTTGCTGACGTTATTGCACCTGCTAGTTTATTATCGGTTATGGCGTTGCTTGTTGCTAAACCCTTTTCCAAAAAGAACATATCGTTTTCAAATTCTTCTAAATCTGCTTCCATAGCAATAAGTGACGAACCTGCACCCAATACAGCACCACTTGCACCACCACGTGCACGCATTTCACTAAGTCTTTTAGTTTCTTTGGTTAATTCTTTTTGGTAGTTATAATGGTAATTCAATTCATCACCATATTTTTTCCAAGCAGCATCAGCCTTTGCAGCTTTCTTTTGCTGCTGTAGACCCATGACAGTGACCGCTGCACTGCCAACCATTGCTGGAATTACCCACCATGCCATTTTATATTCCGTCCTTTCTAATCACTTACCACCAACGTTCCTGTTATACCCAACACCGTAAGTGGTAATGGTTGTTTTTGTTCAATGACAATTTGACCGTCCTTATCCCATCCAAGGTTTGTAACTCTTTTATCACCAGTAAAAGGCTCAATGTTTTGACCTAATGGTGTAGTAGATGACCTGAATGGTATTTGATCGCCATTTATAACAACCCCTATACTTTCAAATAGTCTAACTACTACTTCATTATATCGCTTTGGTCTAGCTTGTGCTGTGCCTGCATTTGCCCCTGCTTCTATTCTCATTGTTTTAATTTTGCTTGTAAATCCAAGGCCAATATCAATCGCCTTAAATGCCGTGGTTGATGGCAGATTTACTGTTATAGCACCGTCTGTAACAATCTGATTAGGGTATACTGCATCCCCTATTAATATTTGTACGCTTTCCCCTTCAAGGTGGTCTAAGCCTGTTATTTGTGAAGATGTACCATTTACAAGACCTATTAGACTGCTATCCATACTTACTTTGTCATTAAGGTATTCGACATATTTATATTTGGCGTTACCTATAGTTCGTTCTACAATAACCCATGTTTGGTTTTCTTCGTTCTCTGAAATTGTCGCAACGCTTCTTACTTTGCTTATGCCTTCTATTGTCTGTGTACCTGTACCACCTGATGTTAGCTGTACTACAGTAGTATCCCTAGCTTGCTCTAATGTAGCTGCTAGTTCTATTTCGTTAGCGTTTTTGGCAATAACAAAATATTCTTTGCCATCTTCTAGGCCACCTATAGCTGTGTTGTTTGCACCTACGCTATATACAACAGGGTCGCCAGTTTCATAGCCGTGGTTAGTTATTGTTATAAATCCATTCTGTCTTGGGTCTGACCCACTAACGGTAACTGCTGAAGCTGCATTAAATGTGTACCTGTTAGCACCGCCTAAGACGTGCCTGTGCCAAGCTACAACATCTTCTTCACGTTTGTACGTCATGCCTAGCAACGTTCCATCGTCACGTACTGCCCAATATATACTGTCAGGTTCTTGTGAATACGCCACGTCTACAACGCCTGTGCCTGTTATATGATCTGCTAACAAACACATATCAGGTGCAGCGTATGCATCACTTTCAAACTGGTATGCAAATTCTCTAATCTTTTGTCTTTGTTTTTGTACAAACAAGACCACGTTACCAATCTGTATTGGTTCTGTGTAATATCCACCATATGTGGTTTGCTGGGTGATAGACACGTTGTCAGGCTTTAGTGGCTCACCTGTGGGTCTACCTACCTTAAATTCACCGCCTACCGTACCAACGATCAAATCACGTGCTGGTGACAGCCATCTAATAACGTTTACTTGGTTAGCAGCAATCGTATAGATAAAGGCATCTGCTGCATTAGCATCACCTGTATCAAAATCTGTGTATAATCCTGTTTGGCTTGCCCACACTGTTTGTGGAAACGATCTACTGCCAGCTAATACAAGTCGTTGCTCAAAAAACGTAACTGTACGTGCATAGCCTGTGTGTTCTGAATATGCACCTAGTGCCCAATCTGTAGATGCTGCTGTGCTTCCTATTGCTTTTAACACCTGCACTTTGACTGAATTAGAGTTTGTAAATGCTGTAATCTTAAAATGACCGTTACGCAGCCTGCCTAGCCTTCCTACATCCTGTGCAGAAAAACCTGACTTACCATTTGCGTCAGCGATAGCACCATTTGCCGTTAATGTACGGTTAGTGCCAACAGCCTGATTGTTTATGGCAAGCGTTCTGCTAGACGTGTTTTTGTCCATATAAGGGCCATTTTTCAACGTTTCGTTGCTAATAGTCCAGCTTGTATGGCCTGTACGTGCTAACTTTTTAAGGGGAAAATCCTCATGCACAATGTACATGATGTCAGCAGACTGCGTAAATTGTATCTCATATAGCTGTGCAGACGTTATAGTAGTAGATATTTCGTATACACGTTCTGCTGTACCGCCTGATGTATACGCTGGAAAGTTAGTGGTATCTTCACCATCTAGTGTAAAATTGTTGTTATCTACTTTAGTAATCCTGTAACGCCTACCATTTAAGCGTGACATTCCTGCAACACTATATATCCATACGTCATCGCCTGTAGAATAACCATGACTAGATATTGTTACTTGTGCAGGGTTTGCCTGTGTAACTGCCGTAATATTCTTAGGGGTTTCTGTAATCTGACCCCCATCTTTATAAAATCTTATGTATTGATTGCCAAATTCTAGGATATACGCTTGTGTCGTATTAAACTCAAACGGTATCAATCTGCACGCTGAATTGCTGTTTTTGACTTCTGCTACGTATCTACTGCCATATCTACGCTTTACACCACCTTGCGGAAACACGGTCATGTTTTGCAGTTCAGCTACACCATTCTGATATTTTTTAAAATCAGTCTGACCTGCTAACTTTGGTGTTAGTTCACCTGCGGTAAAGTTTGTTTGAAATGGATGTACTCTTGCCATTTACTTCCTAAAGTCCGTGAATGTGTTAGACACAAGGTCATCCATGACCCCTTCTTGTCCGTCAACACTACGTGCTTCAGAAAGTTTAGCCTTATACAGCTTTTCCATTTGTCCTTGCAGTTGAACACTACCAGTAACAGGATAAGCAAGATCTAGGGCTAACTTTGCTGTTAGTACGTCAACGAACATCGTGTCAAACAATGTTGTATTTGTTATACGTCCAATAAACAGTATGTTTGCACTATCTTCATTAGATAGAAGCACACGTCCATTTGTGGGATCATTTTCAATCTTGAAGATACTATCCGCAAATTCCATGCTAAGAACACGCAGACAATAAGGACTGTTTGGCAGTGAGAATTGGTTAGCAAAACCGTATGCAGGTGCAGTTGTAAGTTTCGCTAAACTTGCTCTGTTGATAGCAAAGTTCCAAGGGTAAGATCGCAGACAGGCATCACGTGCATCTTCATAAAAAGCATTACATAATCTAGCACGTTCACTATCGTCTGTTAGTGATGTGATAGCTTGGTCGCCAAGCCTTCGTAATGCGTTACTACATATAGATACATCTGTTGCCATACTTTAACCTACCTAAATAGATAGGGGGGTGTTTCGGATTGACCCCCCTACCTAACTTTTGTTAGTCGGTCACATACAGCATCGTCAGTGTAATTGTACCTGTACCTGCTGCACCGCCCATAGTGACTGTAACTGGCATACCGTTTTGATTTGCATTAACTTCAGATCCATTAAGCAAAGCTAGTGTTGCTGCTACATCTACACATTGTGCACCTGTAGAAGCTGCTGCTGCTTTGAAACCTGCTGCTGCTGCTGAAACGGCTGAACCAGCACTATCAGTGTGTGCTGCGTAACCTACGCTAAGTGTTGTTGAACCACCAAGTGCATCATGGCACAATTTGCCTGATATAATTCTTGCACCACTTGGCAAGTTAAACATTTCAATAACGTCACCTGACGCTAATGATGATGCTTCATACTCACCGTATGCTACACGAACCCTACCAGCAAATTCGTTGGTTTTAGTTCTTTCAGTGGGATTATTGCTAAACCACTGTGTTTTCTGTGTCGAATATACAGTTGCCATAGTTAAACCCCCCTTACTCTGTACACGCTACTTCTACCATTTTCTCATCCTCTACACGTGTAGCACCGATGGTCATTGATAGAAATACTTGTGTTGCATAGTTCTTGTCTGCTCGTTCAGAAATCTTTGTTGTGATGTCTGCACCGATAGCAAGCCCTAATGCTGATTGACAGAAAGCCAAAACTTGTCTGTTGCCATTGCCGTCCTGTGTAAGCCTTTCGGTTCGCTTGAAGGTAAAACCTAAGTAGCTGTCGATTTGGCCTTGGACTAAGGCTTTGACAGTCGCATAATCGGCTGACGTTACCTTTTCAAGTGCAAGCAAGTTTGACATTTGTTTTGATGTTGCAACGATGTAACGTGGCTCATCAGGATCAGTGTCATTAGCATCCAATAGTTCTTTGGCTGCAATTAACTTTTCCAATGTTAGCCCTGCACTGCCATGAGCAATCTTTTGCCCTGCTGGTAGTGCTACCGTAGTGCCACCTGCAACGCCACCAAAGGCGTTTCCTGTAGCTGCTGCGATAAGTGCATCATCCATTGCACGCCCCATAGCCCATGCACCAGCTTGTGCATATTCGGACTGTGGGCTGATAAGCATACGAACCTTATCTTCTTGGTCGATTAGATCTGCCCAATCATAATCATCCATTGATACTTTTCGCCTGCTGTGTGGTGTATCCACTCTTGGTGTATCGCTGTGCCTTGAAGTACGCTTCAATGCAGCAGTGCTACCAATTCGTTCAAAGAAATGCGATTTCCCATTTACCGTTTCGGATCTAACGCAATCTCTTAGACGACTTCCCTTTTGTTGGGCAAGGTGGAACACATTACTTTTGTATTGTTCTACAAAAGCAGTTGTGATCTGTACTGACATAGTACACCTCTCTTTCGTTTAAGTTTACATTTTCACGGTTTTTGTCCATTGCTGGGAAACCTTGGCGGTAACGCACCACCCATTGCGGATTTTAAGGGATCACCCCCACAGCGTTTGCTTATCCATTACGGGGCTATAGCTGTACCATTACTATAGCATATTTTTTTTTAATTGCCATATGCTTTTTCATGTAACTGCTGCATCCTTGCCACTGCCGATTTATGTTCAGGATTTGACTGATCGAAATAGGCGTGTTTTGGATTAGCAAATATGCTTTCAATCTCTTGTTTTGCATCCAATGGTGATACTGCAAGACTATTATTTTGCGTGTTTTGTGCCATATCTTCTGTAATAGTTTCACCAATTTTGGCAAACATTCTAATAACAGCAGGGTCATTGCCTGCACTTGTGTTATTAACAAGGTTCATAATTTCTTCATCACCATAAACCTGCATTGCACGTTTTGCTGCACGCATATTTTTATCGTAGTCGTATCCCCATTCTTGTTTCATGCTGGCGATAGTATCATCAGCCTGTGCACGTAACATTGATGGTTCATTTTCGATTGTGTTGCCAATAGCTTTGTGCTGGTACTCAATCAATCCTGACACTTGCTCTTGTGACAATCCAAGCTGATGTGCAACATTTCTAAACTCATTTAGATCTGCTTCACCAAAATAGCTTTCCATACCATCTTGAATGTTAATTTCATATCCACCAGCGTCATCAGGTCTGCCTAGCTTACTGTAAAGTTCGCTACGTTCCTCATCGTTCTTTGGCATAGGAATACGGCTACCAAGCTGTTTCTGCTGGTGCACGACAGTCTTTGCCAAGTCTGCTGGTGATTTAAAGTTTTGAAGCGTAGGGTCATTCGCTAGATCGTCAGGAAGTTGTGATTTCCAATCGCTTGATAGGTTATCGCTACCACCTTCAGACCCTAGAATTGTATTAGCTTCTACGGTTGCCTGTTCGGTTTGAACGGCCTGTTCTTGTTCTGACATATAATTACCCTTCGTCCTTTCGTTCTTTTAGCAGATTGTTAATACGTAGTAAGACACTACGCTGCCCTTCTTTGTAAGCTGTAGCGTATGGATCACTGCTAAAACTAATCCTGTCGCCATATGCAGCTTGCAAATCCTGTAGTACACGTTCCCCTTCAGGGGTGCTAAAGGTTACTAAATAATCTGTAGCAAGTTGTGTATGTTCTTTATTTAATTGTTCTGCGTCACTCATTTGAATTTATTTTTTATCCATTTGTATCCAGCATAAGCTAATAGCAAGACTACAATAGTGCCTATGCCATCTACCCATGATGTGTTGTTTATGGCATCAATCAGATCTGCGTTAATATCCCAACCCATTATTCTGCCATCTGCCTTTCTGCTTCGACTTGTGCTTCACCCATTACGCCTTGCGTATCAGGGTCAGATACAATCTTAGCTGTTTCTGCCTGTGTTTTGCCCATATCAGCAGCCTGCATTTGTGCAGCCATTTCTGCTTGCTGTGCTTGTGCTTGTGCAGCAGCTTCACGCATTTCTTCTACTTCATCAACACCACGCATAATTGTTTTAGGCACGCCAAGTAAGTCTGCACGCAATCTAATAGCTGCATCGTGGTTGATATTTTGCATTACGGCTGGATCTATCTGCCCTACCATCATTGCAAGCTGATATAGCTTGTCGATAGCTGTAGCTTCTTCCATACGCTGTGACCTTGCTAATGGGCCAACATACTCAATATCTATTTTTGCACCCTGTATAATTTCAGGCAACGGCATCAATGCTTCTGCACGCAGCATAATACCAAACATACGTTCAATTAATGGGTTCAAAAATTCTGATTGGAAACGTCCTAGCGTTGGGCCAAGCAGTCTTTGCATCAGTTCGTACCTTACTTGTACTTCTGTTGCAGTCATCTGTGGGCCTTCTTGCAGTTGTAGCTGGTCACTGTAGTACGCTTGACGTATTGCTGTACGTAGCTGGCCTTCTTTTAAATCTGTAATCTGCCAGTTGCTACCAACCTGCAATGGTTTGATTGCACCATCGTTTCTAATAACTGTTATACCTGCTGGGGTGGTTCTCACTCGCCCAATAACACCGTCATCCTGTACCAAAAGTGGGGGGTCAATGGCTTTCGCCCACGCTTTAAGACCAATTTCGACTGCTTTGTTAAGTGTTTTGATGTCAGGCAATGCATTATATGACGGTGACCGCCCATATATTTCACCTGTTGCTTTTGACCACCTTGGAACAAGGTATGGAAACTCATTATACCCACCTGTACGTAAAACCATTTTATCTTCTTCACACACATGACAGCTATGGAAAGGTAGCTGTGTCATACCTTCCTGTTTGCCGTGTGCTCTGATGTAATCTTCTGTAGGTTCTACAGCGTGTATAAATGTAAATTGCTGTTCAGGTTTTTTCTTTAGGGCTTCTGTAATTTTTTCGCCAACACTGTCTTGACCAAACTCTTGTACTGCCTGACGTGCACTTAGTTTGTAGCGTCTATATACAGTGTCTACATATCCGTTAATGTTTTCTTGGATGAAAAACTCTGCACAATGTAAAGTGTTAAAATGTACACCATCTTGCTCAAATCCTTTTTTGCTTTCTTCTACAAACAGACAGCCTGTACCTATTGATGTTAGGTCAAGATACATTTCATGCACTTCAGTATTAAAGTTACTGTCGTTAAACGCATCATACATCCTACGTGCAGTATCTTCTAAGAAACGTGCTACTTCTTCATTCTCATTTAGTTCTTTGTCACGTAACTTAATAGAGAACCAAGGAAGGGATGGTGATGTTAATGTTCCTTGCAAAGATGCTGCTAATAACGTGTTTGCTTGTATCGCTGTGCTGTCAAATAATATTTCTGTACGCTTTTCACCTTTTGTCCTCAATGTAATAACGTCTGCCTTACGTGGCATAACGTAATCCAAAATTTCTTGCCAGTGATCTTCCCATGTACCACGTTGGGTTTTCATGGCTTCATAGCGTTTTTTTATGTAATCAAATTTTTCATTCACGATAACGTACCCCCTAGGGCAGTTTTCGCTGTATCAGCTTCATCTTCTACGCCCATACCTGATGTAAGCACAGTTCCGTATTGACCCTTCTTCTTAGTAGCAAGCATTTTGCCTTTTTCTTTCTCTAGCTTTGCTTCCTTTTCAGCAGTTCTGTCAACAACAGATTGTTCTACAGGTGGGGGCATCTGTGGTGCACGTTTCATACCCATCGACATTCCCCTTTTAACATTCCATAAAGTGACCCATCCAACCACTTGTCTGTTTTATCGTCATACAACACCTGTCGTATTACACCTTCTTTTACAAATCCAACACCTGCCAGCAATCTTTCATTTCTTTCGTACCCATGTACACAAATCGCTGTCATTCTGTTACACTTGCATTGATTAAAAGCGTAATCAAACATCAGTTTTATATATCTACGTTGACAAACTCTAGGATCATCTAGTGCAAGATGGACATGAATATTGTGCCCATCGTAGTCAGAAAATAATAATACACCTAACGGTTCATTAGGTGCTTCTTCTTCAGCAAACATTATATGACGATCTGTGTGACACATATCTCTAGCGATATATGCCCTAGGTGCAATAAAATCGTATGCTACCTGTCTTATATCATCATTTGTATTTGCTACTATCATTTATCTACGCTGCACCCATTGCAGTTTTAGCGTCCTTATTTTTTTTCTTTTTTGGTGCACCTGCTTCAGCCATATCTAGGCCACCGCCTAATGCAGTCTTTGCAGTGTTTGCTTCTTCTTCAACACCTGTTGAACCTGTCATGTTCATGTTAGATCCATACAAGCTACCACCGCTACCTGTAGCACTTGCCAATGCACCTTTTGCTTTATCTACTGCACCGCTTTTTACCGACTTAGCTTGCGTCTGTACTTTTTGCACAGCAGCTTGCACTTTTGGTTTTGGTGCAATAGCCCTAACAATCGGTGATGCTACTTTTCTAATTATCTTAGCTACGCCACCCATAATTTACCTTTCCTGAACCTATGCAAAAACACTAAACTCATTGTCGCTAGAGTATTGCATTGGCTCATAATTTTTTACCCTAGCTTTACGAACGCTCATTACTGCGTAACGAAAAGCACTAATAATATCGTCATGTTGTGCTACGATCTTACCGTCTTTTCTATGATACATTCGTAATTCTTCTAACACTTTACTTTGATTATTAAAAATTTTCAATCTATTAGTCTGAAACCTTGTATACATATCCATTATCCCAGCTTCTACACTAATACCACCTGTATTTTCTTTTTGTCCTTGTTGTGGTGGGTTTGTAAAATGCTCACGTGTCATGTTTACACCTTCAGACCTGTATTGTTCTGTTAGTGATTTACCTGACCCTTTGTCAGCTTGCCTACCATCCATAGGCCATATTACAGGTATGTAGTTGCCACGTGCCTTTATAGCACTTGCATGAATAGGCACAGCTTCTTGACGCATAGAATACGTGTCATACAAGTAAATACAGTCTGTATCCCTATCCCATGCAATCCATGCTGCTGCTGTTGGGTGATCCCATCCAAAATCAAGACCACATATCCTAGGCCAATGACTAGGTATCTCTATAGGGTCACAAATCATGTCTGCTTCTGCCATAGGAAACACAAGGCCACTACCTAACTGTGGTATGCCTTGTTCACGCATCTTACGTTCATGTGGTGGTAACGCTGCTAGTATCTGATCTCTAACTTTTTTTGTCATATGTGGGGCATCATCCCATGTAGCTTGTACTAATGCCTGCCCATCACGTATGTCATTGATGTATTGTGCTACAGTTTCCGTCATACCGTTTTCAGGTGTAAACGTCATATACACAATACCACCCCTGTCAGCAGTACGTGTTAGCGATTGTGTGTAAATCTGTGCTGGCGGTTCTTCATCTAGCCATATA
>TARA_R100001480_G_scaffold17099_11_pt1 | contig 48906 bp, 37 predicted proteins | sample TARA_R100001480 | Tara Oceans TARA_R100001480 (sample SAMEA2622212) | marine metagenome | biome: marine biome (ENVO:00000447); feature: mesopelagic zone (ENVO:00000213) & marine oxygen minimum zone (ENVO:01000065); material: "saline water (ENVO:00002010), including plankton... | reverse complement strand
AACTGAACAATCAACAAATTTCATCAAGTTCACTAGCAAGGGATTTATCCCGCAGCTATAAGAGACAATTCCTATCTCCATCCAGCATTGTACCGGTCGGACTAAAGTCCTCTCTGGTTAACTTGATGATATTGAAACAACTAAGAGATTTCATCAGGTTCACCAGCCAGGGATTTATCCCGTAGCTATAAGAGACAATTCTAATCTACATCCAGCATTGTACCGGTCGGACTGAAGACCTCTCTGATTAACTTGAAGATATTGAAACAACTAAGAGATTTCATCAAGTTCACTAGCAAGGGATTCATCCCGCAGCTATAAGAAACAATTCCTATCTACATCCAGCATTGCACCAGTCGGACTGAAGTCCTCTCTGGTTTACTTGATGATAACTGAACAATCAACAAATTTCATCAAGTTCACTAGCAAGGGATTCATCCCGAAGCTATAAGAAACAATTCCTATCTACATCCAGCATTGTACAGGCCGGACTAAAGTCCTCTCTGGTTTACTTGAAGATATTGAAACAACCCATAGATTTCATCAGGTTCTAAGCTTAAAAAAGACATCCGTATTATTAGCTATAGATTGAATCCAGCTGCTAACCAAACCAAAAAACTGCGTTTAAATTTTGAAATAGAATATCCTAAAAGCAAACGTATTAGTTTCTAGGTGAGGGAACTTCCATCATACCGAAGAGTATTAAAAGCTCGCTATAACTAAAATATATGGAGCTTTTTATGCCTAAAAATAATCAAGAAGAAATACCCCCTGAGAGAGATCATTCTGTGCTTTGGAAGATGGGAACCATTTTCATTATCACTTTGATCCTGTTAATACCAGCATCTTTGATAAAGGGGTTGGTAAATGAACGCCAAAGCACAAAATCAGAAGCAGTGGCTGAAGTTGGTGATAAGTGGGGAACCAATCAAATAATTACAGGCCCTGTTCTCAGCATTCCCTATAAGTCTGGTCATTCAAATGGATTAACGAATTACATTCATATTCTTCCTGAAAGCCTGAATGTAAATGGAGAGATTATACCTCAAACTTTGAAGCGAGGTATTTTTGAAATTGCCGTTTATGATTCTCAATCTGCACTTAGCGGAAAATTTGAATTCCCTGATCTTGAAAAATTAAAAGTAGATCCGGAAGCATTAATGCTGGATCAAGCCCGTCTTAATCTTGGTATTTCGGATATGAAGGGAATAGAGAACGACATTAAAGTAAAATGGAATAATGATGAAATATCTTTTGAGCCCGGAGTTTCTCATCTGCATAAAGATGTTTTAAAAACCGGAATCTCGGCTCCGTTAACTCTTTCGCTTTCTCCTACTACTCAGAATCTTGAAAATGCTGATTTTAAAATACAACTTAACCTCAAAGGAAGTGAAAGTTTGGCATTTGTACCAGTTGGAAAGGAAACCAATGTCAAGATATTCTCCTCATGGAATTCTCCTAGCTTTAACGGAGATTTTGTTCCCAAAGAAAGAACGATCACAGAAACCGGTTTCAACGCATCATGGATAGTTACTCATTTGAATAGAAATTTTCCGCAAAATTGGAAGAACTCCAGACCGGACCTAAATTCCGCTGCGTTTGGTGTTGATTTCTATATTCCTGTAGATAATTATCAAAAATCTGAGCGAAGCATCAAGTATGCAATTTTATTTATTGGCTTAACTTTCTTGGTTTTCTTTTTTATTGAAGTCCGAAATAAACGCCCGGTTCACCCTGTTCAATATTCATTGATCGGAATAGCTTTGTGTTTCTTTTATCTGTTATTAGTATCGATCTCAGAACACTTGTCTTTCAATTTTTCGTATTTGATTGCTTCTTCCTCAACCATAATTATGGTTACCGGTTTTACAAAAGCTGTATTGAAAAATACTAACCTAACACTGATGATGGGCAGCATTCTGTCAACATTATACTTGTTTATATTTATGCTTATACAGCTGGAAGATTACGCTTTGCTAACAAGAAGTATAGGATTGTTTCTAATTTTAGGTCTTATCATGTTCTTTTCAAGGAAAATTGATTGGTATAGATTAAATAATAGTTTGAAAATCTAAGTTCTAATTAGCAACTCCCCTCTTAATATTTTATCTTTAGGGATTCAGCAAGCTGGCAAAAAACCAGCTTGTTTTATTTGACGCATTTATGCAACTAAAGGTGATTGGATCACCTTTTTTTATAAGCACCTAACATCAATTTTTTAAATCCTGAGTACCTTGGAACCCGAATTATCATCACGATCCGTCAGCGTAGAAATCTTAATTGAGTTTGACCGCGAAAATAATCTAGACTATTCACTTGCAAACGAGTTAGACACACGTGAAAAAGCTCAGGTAAGAGAATACGTTCAAAATATACTACGTAAAAGAAGTTACCTCGATTTCATTATCGATCATTTCTCTTCTATCGGTATTGATGAAATGAAGCCGGAACTGAAGAACATTCTTCGTCTTTCAATTTACGATATGCTGTTCATGGACAGCACTCCTGATTATGCTGCTATCAACGAAGCTGTAGAAATTGCTAAGTTCATGCTTGGTTCTAAAACAGGTGATCTTGTAAATGCCATCCTTCGCAATATGCAACGCGAAGAAGGAAATCTTCCTAAACCTGCTTTCAAAGACAGAACTAAATTAGTTGCTACTACTTTCTCTCACCCTGAATGGTTAGTAGCAAGATGGAATAAACGTTTTGGAGAACGTGAAGCTTTCCAATTGTATCAGGCAAATAACAGCCGACCAAATTATTATGTTCGTGTGAACACCATCCGTACTAAAGCAGAAAACTTTGAATTACGCATGGAAAAAATGGGCATCGAATTTGAAGCAAGTGATTGGTTACCAAATTTCTATAAAGTAGATTCTGTTCAACCTTTCATCGAAAAAGGTTTATTTGCTAAAGGATTGTGCCATGTTCAGGATCTTGCAGCTGGATTTGCTCCTTTTATCTTAGATCCTCAGCCGGGTGAAAAGATCTATGATCTTTGTGCAGCACCGGGTACTAAATCTATTATGATCGCAGATCTGACGGAAGCAAAAAGCGATATCCTTTCTGTGGATATTTCAGCCGACCGTCTGGAACTGCTTGCTGAAAATGCATTGAATTTTGGTGCAGAGAATATCAAAATTCGTCGTGGCGATATTCTTGAGCTGTCTCTACCCCTTGCAGATGCCGTTCTTTTAGACGCACCATGTACAGGAACTGGTGTATTAAGTAAACGTGCTGACCTTCGTTGGAGAAGAGATGAGCAAGGTTTAAAGAATGCTGTAGAACTTCAGGAGAAATTACTGGAAGAAGCAGCAAACATGGTGAAACTTGGTGGACGTTTAGTATATAGCACATGTTCATTAGAACCTGAAGAGAACATGGAACAGATTCACAAACTTCTGGACAAGATGGATGACAATTTTGAGCTTCTACCGCTCGAAGATTATGTACCTGAAGAAATTCTTATAGAAGATGGTAAAGCATACCAGACTTATCCACATAAACACGGATGTGACGGACACTTTGGTGTTTTATTGGAAAGAGTAAAGTAATTAAACGGCCACAAAATCACTGAAACACAAAATTTTAGTGGTTTTGTGCTTTAGTGGCATAATTTAAAGATTTTGAAAAAAGAAATTCCCGCACAGTACGATCCTTCTCAAGTTGAAGACAAATGGTATAAGTATTGGATGGAAAATAATTACTTCCACTCCACTCCAGATGACAGAGAGCCTTTTACCATTGTAATACCACCTCCCAATGTGACCGGTGTTTTGCACATGGGACACATGTTGAACAATACCATTCAGGATGTATTGGTTCGTAAAGCCAGAATGCAAGGTTACAACGCCTGTTGGGTTCCCGGAACCGATCATGCTTCTATTGCAACGGAAGCAAAAGTAGTAAGAAAGCTTCGTGAAAAAGGAATCACCAAGAAAGACTTGACCCGTGATGAATTCATGGAACATGCCTGGGAATGGACACACGAGCACGGCGGCATCATCCTTGAACAACTTAAGAAATTAGGAGCCAGCTGTGATTGGGATCGTACCACTTTCACCATGGATGAGAAGTATTCTGAAAGTGTAATTGATACATTTATTGACCTTTTCAATAAAGGAAAGATCTATCGTGGAGCCAGAATGATCAATTGGGATCCGGCGGCAAAAACAGCACTCAGCGACGAAGAAGTAATTCATAAGGAAGTAAATTCTAAACTGTATCACGTTCGCTACAAGATCGTTGGCTCAGATGAATATGTAACTATTGCCACTACTCGTCCGGAAACTATTCTGGGAGATACTGCAGTTTGTATTAATCCTGAAGATGAACGATACACTCATCTTCATGGCAAAAAAGCTATCGTACCGTTGCTAAATCGTGAAGTTCCTATCATCCTGGATGACTATGTAGACATGGAATTTGGTACAGGTTGCCTGAAAGTGACTCCTGCTCACGATCTGAATGATTATAATCTGGGACAGCGACATAATCTGGAAACCATCAACATGATGAATGCGGATGGTACCATCAGCCAAGAAGGAGAACTGTATGTTGGAATGGATCGGTTTGATGTTCGTAAGCAGATCTCAAAAGATCTGGATGAAGCAGGCAATCTTGTTGAAGTAGAAGATTACAAGAACAAAGTTGGTTTTTCTGAAAGAACTGACGCAGTTATCGAACCTCGTCTTTCTCTTCAATGGTGGGTAGCAATGAAAGAGTTGAGCGAACCCGCTCTTGAAAACGTAATGAATGATAACATTCAGTTTCATCCGGAGAAATTTAAAAACACCTATCGTCATTGGATGGAAAACGTTCGTGACTGGTGTATTTCACGTCAACTTTGGTGGGGACACAGAATTCCTGCTTATTACTACGGCGAAGGTGACGATGACTTTGTTGTAGCAAAAACTTTAAAAGAAGCTGTAAAGGCTGCCAAAGAGAAATCAGGTAACAAAAGCTTATCTGCTGATGACCTGAAGCAGGAAGAAGATGTTCTGGATACATGGTTTTCGTCCTGGTTATGGCCTATTTCAGTTTTTGACGGATTCTATAAAAAAGACGAAGTAGATTACTACTACCCTACCAATGATCTTGTTACAGCTCCGGAAATCATGTTTTTCTGGGTTGCCAGAATGATCATTGCCGGATATGAATATCGTGGCGAATTGCCATTTAAAAATGTGTATTACACCGGTATTGTTCGTGACAAACAAGGTCGCAAGATGAGCAAGAGTTTAGGAAATTCTCCTGATCCGTTAGAGCTTATCGCAGAATATGGTGCGGATGGAATCCGTATGGGAATGTTGTTTGCAACTCCGGCAGGCAACGATCTTCCTTTCGATTCAAAGCTTTGTGAACAAGGAAGTAAATTCAGTAATAAGATCTGGAATGCGTTTCGTTTTTTATCCATGAATATGGAAGAAGATGTGGAATATACTCCTACTACTGAAATTGATTCCGAAAATCTGGTTGATCGTTGGATGATGTCTCGTATCCATCAAACTATCAAAGAAGTTGAAGCGGATTTTCAGAACTATAAACTGAATGATGCTCTTAAGAAAGTGTATTCTTTGATCTGGGATGATTTCTGCGATTGGTATATCGAACTTGCTAAACCGGCTAATTATAGTGATAAATTCGATAAAGAGCGCCTGAATGTTGCATTAGGAATGTTTGAGCAATTGATGAAGCTGCTCCATCCTTTCATGCCGTTTATCAGTGAAGAGATCTGGCAACATATTGACGAAAGATCTTCCGAGGAAGCATTGTGTGTTTCGGATTGGCCGAATTATGATGAAAGCAAGATCATTACAGAAGACATTACTCTGTTCGAAAGTATGCAAGGAATGGTTTCTGCTTTAAGAAATATCCGTTCTGAAATGGGGGTTTCTCCAAAGAAAGATATTGAAGTACTCATTAAATCTTCTAATGCTGAAAAGATAGAAGAAAACGAATGGATACTTAGAAAACTTCAGGTTCTGAAATCATTATTTATAGCTAATGATCTTAAAAAGCCAAAAGCTTGTGCTTCGGCATTGGTCGGCAATGATGAGATCTACGTTCAGATGTTTGACCTGGTTGATGTAGATAAAGAAATCGAAAGAATCGAGAAAGAAATTCAGCGTGTTGAAGGATTCCTGAAAAGCGTAAATGGGAAGCTTAACAATTCGAACTTTGTAGACAACGCTCCCGAAGCAGTCGTTCAAAACGAACGCAACAAAAAACGGGATGGTGAAGCAAACATCGAAAAGCTTAAAGAACAGCTGAAAGATTTTCAGTAATTTGGAAACCACAGAGGGCACAAAGAATTTTAGCTACTGGTTCCGATGGTCTCCGTCGGAACTAAGCTTTCGAATCTGGCTCTGATTACACACCAACACAGAGCATTGGTACGAGAAATAGTTTTAAAAGCTCTTATGAACACAATTACTTAACCCCCAGATTCATAAATAAGCAAGCAATGGAATTTCTCCCTTGCGATTAAATTAATGAAGAAATTTTCCCTACAATCTGAAGAGCCACAAGGAAAACCTGACTTCCTAAAAGGATTAAATGAGCAACAGCGCAAAGCAGTAACTCATTCTAATGGTCCATTGCTTATTATTGCCGGTGCCGGTAGTGGTAAAACCCGTGTATTAACCTTCCGTATAGCTTACCTCCTTCAGCAGTTTAAGGCAGCACCAAACGAAATTCTGGCTCTTACATTCACGAACAAGGCGGCTCGTGAAATGAAAGACAGGATCAAAGGATTAATTGGCGACAAAGCTTCCAAGCTCTGGATGGGAACATTCCACTCTATTTTTTCTAAGATATTACGTTTTGAAGCTGATAAAATTGGTTTTGGGAAAGACTTTACCATTTATGATACCAGCGATTCAGAGACAGTAATTAAGCAAATTCTTCAGGAGCTTAATTTTGATCCCAAGGAGATCAAACCAAAGACGATCCGGAATAAGATAAGTGATGCAAAAAATCAACTTATCGATCCTGATACCTATCAGAATAAGTTTGTGGGAAGTACGCTGGATGATATCACTGCACGAGTTTACAAGATCTATATTGCCCGTTTAAAAGAAAGCAATGCTATGGATTTTGACGATCTGTTGGTAAAGCCTATTCAATTATTTGAAGAATTTCCTGAAGTTTTGGAAGTGTATCAGAATCGCTTTAAGTATATCATGATCGATGAGTATCAGGATACCAATCATGCGCAGTATAAAGTCACTAAAATGCTGGCTAAGAAGTACGGGAATATTTGTGTAGTTGGGGATGACGCCCAAAGCATTTACTCTTTCCGTGGTGCTGATATTTCAAATATTCTGAATTTTCAGGAAGATTATGAGGAAGCAGAAAGAATCCCATTGGAGCAGAATTATCGTTCTACGAAATCCATCCTTCAGTGCGCTGATTCTATTATCAAAAAGAACACAAAGCAACTTGATAAGACTCTTTGGACGGAACAGGATTATGGCGATCCGGTTATACTTCTGGATAATTATGATGAGCGAGATGAAGCAAATCGAGTAGCCAGTTATATTCATGAGCTGAAACTAAGGCACGGATACAATAACAATGATTTTGCTATCCTTTATCGAACAAATTATCAATCACGTGTTTTTGAAGAAGCGCTAAGAAGACGAGATCTGGCTTATCAATTGGTGGGAGGTCTTTCTTTCTATCAGCGTAAAGAGATCAAAGACGTTCTTGCTTACCTGACTTTACTTGTGAATCCTAATGATGAAACGAATCTGATTCGTATTATCAACGAGCCTTCAAGAGGAATTGGGAATAAATCGATTCAAGACCTTAGAAAGAAAGCACGTTCAGAAGGTCGATCCGTTTGGAATATTCTTCAGGAAGTTGAACATACCGATGTCTATAAACCTGCAAAAGTTCGTATCCGTGAATTTGTAGATATGATCAACCGATTGCGCACTGAGATGGAAAACGGTTTGAGCTTAACGGAATCTACAAGAGCAGTATTAGAACAATCCGGTTATGTTAAAGCTTTGATCGAAGAAAATTCTCAGCAATCTATGATGAGAAGAGATAACATCCTCGAATTCCAGAATGCGATAGCTTATTACGAAAAAGGAAATTCTAATCCTTCGCTAAGTGCATTTTTACAGGAGATCAGCCTAATTACTGATGCTGATAAATTTGATGAGAATAAACCCGCTATAACACTTATGACCGTACACGGATCAAAAGGTCTGGAATTTCCTACCGTATTCGTGGTTGGATTGGAAGAGAATCTTTTCCCTGTTGGTGCAAGAGTTGGTTTCGAAGTAGATATTGAAGAAGAACGAAGGCTTTTTTATGTAGCAATCACCAGAGCGGAAGAACGATTGTATTTTAGTCATGCAAGAAACAGATATAAATTCGGAGAAGAACAACGACAGATACGGTCACGGTTTATTGACGAAGTAGATTCCGGAGTTGTTAGAACTGAAACAGGTGCTACAATAACTCAAAAAGCCGATCGATTTTCATTAGATGAATCATCCTCTCCAAAAAAATCAACAAGTGCCACTTCCATAGAATATGATTGGGAAACTCCCGTTAGCGGTAAGACTTACAAATCGGCTAGTGGAAGTACCATAGAATATGACCTTCAAGACGGTGACGATCCTTTTCAGGTTGGAGTTATTGTGGAACATGCTAAATTTGGTCCCGGTAAGATCATAAGCAGAACAGGATTAGGAATGGATGCTAAAGTTGTTGTATTTTTCAAGTCAAGAGGACAAAAGAAGTTGATGCTAAAAGCGGCACCACTTCAGGTAATAGGTTAGAAAAGGACGGCTTCAAAAACTATGTGGAAGGTTTTAACAACCATTTTTATGGGCTTTATTTGTGCGAATTCTATTTTTGCACAACCGGTATTAACACCTAAGAATTTAGCTTTGGGTGGTGGCGGAACTACTTACATTACCGATTTTAATGCCAATTTTTATAATCCCGCTAATCTTTTGATTAATGACAGAGCAAGAGTGGTCGACATTGGGTTCCTATCTTCAGGGTCATTCTTTAATGGTGTTTTAAATTTTGAAGATCTAAATGATCAAAAAGACAATTACTTAAGATATTTCAATAAATTTGAATCGGGTGAGTTTAGCGCTTCACAAGCTGAAAGAGATTTAATTATTGATACTCACTACAAAAGAGACCGATTAAGTTCTTTTCATCAAGCTAGATTTGATGCCACTACTTTTGGTGTTAACTGGATTTCTAACAATAAAGCTTATTCTATTGCTAGCAGAACCAGAGTTGGTTCAAGTTTTGAAACCGGTCGAAATTGGTATACTGATCAACTTGTGGTAAATGATGGCATATCAATATCTAATCAGGATATTGTTCATCGTTATCAGGTTCTACATGAATTTTCAATTGGATACTCAGAATCAGTAAAACTTATTAATGGCTTAAGTTCAAGATTAGACAATTTCTTAATTGGTATTGCTCCCAAGTTCATTCTTGCCGGACCTTATCAAAATATAGAATGGAGAAATAATTACAACCAGCAAAATGGCTCAACAGAAATTAACAGAGCTCAGGTTTTTAATTACCAATCAGCAGGTAATTTAAGTGCTGCAACGCAGGCTTATTTATCCGGTACAACGGCAAATCAAGCAACTGATATGTCTCTCGAATCATTTCAGGATGAATTGACTAACATTCATGGGTTTGGTATTGGAGTAGATGTCGGTTTCACATATTTACTTACTTTCGGTAGTGACTTGTCAACTTTAAATTCGAACAGGCAAAGAACACAAAATTCATTAAGACTTTCTTTTTCAATTAATGATCTTGGGTTTGTGAATTACAACGATCAAACCCTCTACCTTGAAGAAATGAATTCTTCATCGGAACCCCAAAATTTTCCAACCATTGCGGATGAGTATTTTGCCGGTGCTCCCGGACAGTTTCTTAACTTTGTAGATGAACATGGAGACGGAAATCCATTTACTGATTACTCAACAGACTTTAAAACAGCTTCATTTTCAACCCTTTTGCCAACTTCTTTCAATGGTGGCGTTTTGATTGAACTGAATAGAATTAAAATTATGGGAGATATGAGTATAGGTATTTCGAACAATGCTTTTAATTCTACCAGATTAATTACTTCTTTAGGAACAGAAATCAGACCGCTAAACTTCCTGCCTTTAAGAGGGGGCTTGCAGCTTGGCCCGGGATTACCAGGATCTTTTAACGCAGGAACAGCAATTGAAACTAAATTTTGGGATTTATCACTAGCTGTTACTGTATCCGCCAGATCGTTTACAACTGCTACAAACTGGTCTGGAGTAGGAGTTGCAGTACTGCAATTTCACTTATAACTGACACTTTGCCTTGGCTTTCTGCCAGCTACTTAAAAAGCATGACGCTTTGCATTACCTCGAAGTTTGGCTTTGTATTTGCCTTAACGTAATTAATAAAGAAATTTTGAAAGAATATTTATGAAAGATAGATTTAACACGTTTGATAGTTTTGATGAATCAGACGCAAGTTTTGATGATTTTGAGCAGGCTATTCCATTAATGTCGGAAGAAGAAGAAAAGGAATTAACGGAATCCATCGTTCCTGATGAGCTCCCTATTCTTCCTCTTAAAAACACTGTTCTTTTTCCAGGTGTTGTAGTACCAATTACTGTAGGCAGAGATCGTTCTCTCGCTTTGGTAAAAGAAGCGTATGCTGGTGACAAAATTATTGGTGTTGTCACTCAAAAAGATGAAGACATTGAAGAACCTGAAGACAAAGATCTGTATAGAATTGGTACAATGGCTCGTATCATCAAACTTATAAAAATGCCCGATGGTAGTAAAAGCATTGTAATACAAGGTAAGTCCGGTTTTGAAGTGGAAGAATTCACTCAAAGCAGCCCGTTTTTTAAAGCTAAAGTAAAAGCTTTTCCAAAAGAAATGGATATTCAGGGAGTTGAACTTGATGCATCTATTAGAAATATAAAAGAGACCGCAACAAGAATAATAAACCTCTCCCCTAACATTCCTTCTGAGGCAACTATTGCTGTAAACAATATCAACAGCCCTACTTTTCTGTTGAACTTTATCTCCTCAAATTTGAATGTTGGAATTGAGAAAAAACAGCAGCTTTTAGAAATTCAAAAGTTCTCTGATAATCTAAAAAAGGTGATGGAATTTCTGGAGCAAGAAGTACAGGTTCTGGATATGAGTGAGAAAATCAGAACAAAAGTTAAATCTGATATTGATGATCAACAGAGAGAATTCTATCTGAGACAGCAAATGAAAGCTATTCAAGAAGAATTGGGAGAAGATGCTGAACACCAGGAAGTAGAAAAACTAAAAGAGAAATTAGCAGCGAAAAAACTTCCTGAAAATGTAAGAGAAGAAGCAGAAAAAGAGCTACGTAGATTAGAAATGACTCCGAATGCTTCTCCTAACTACGGCATTATCCACAGTTATGTAGAATGGATTTTAGATTTACCATGGGACGAATATTCAGAGGATAAACTTGATCTGAACTTTGCCAAAGAAGTGTTAGATGAAGATCATTATGGTCTTGAAAAAGTTAAAAAGCGCATCATTGAATATTTAGCAGTACTGAAGCTAAAAGAAGATATGAAAGCTCCTATATTATGTTTCTACGGCCCTCCTGGGGTTGGTAAAACATCCCTCGGTAAATCAATCGCCCGATCGTTAAACAGAGAATTTGAGCGCTTCAGCCTTGGTGGCATTAGAGATGAAGCGGAGATCCGTGGCCACAGAAGAACGTATATTGGAGCCCTACCTGGAAGAATTATTCGTTCTATGAAAAAAGCAGGAAAAGGGAATCCGGTTATCATGCTTGATGAGATCGATAAAGTAGGTTCTGATTATCGTGGAGATCCTACTTCTGCACTGCTTGAAGTCCTTGATCCGGAACAGAATGATACTTTCAGTGATAACTATCTGGAGCTGGAATATGATCTTTCAAAAGTAATGTTCATTGCTACAGCTAATAGTTTAGATACGATTCCCGCTCCTTTAAGAGATAGAATGGAGATCATAAATATCAGTGGATATACACTTGAGGAAAAAACTGAAATAGCTAAAAAGTACCTTATTCCAAAACAGATTGAAGAAAACGGGTTAAAAAAGGAACAAATAAATATTGATGACGAATCAATACATATGATCATCGATCAATATACCCGGGAATCCGGTGTTAGAAATCTGGAAAGACAAGTGGCTGGTGTTTGCCGTGGTGTTGCAGCAAAAATAGCTAAAGGTGAAATAGAAGAGTTTTCGGTTACAGAAAATGATGTAGAAGAATTTCTGGGTAAACAGAAATACTTTAGTGATGCTGCCGAAAGAACTACAGTTCCTGGTGTAGCAACCGGTTTAGCATGGACTCCTTTTGGGGGCGACATTCTTTTCATTGAAGCAAGTGTATCAAAAGGTTCAGGTAAGCTTAACATTACTGGGCAACTTGGTGATGTGATGAAAGAATCTGCTATGTTGGCAATTTCTTATTTAAAAGCCCACGCTGAAACGGTTGGAATACCTGAAGAAGCATTTAAATATTGGGATCTTCATATTCACGTACCAGCAGGTGCTGTCCCAAAAGATGGACCATCTGCAGGAGTTTCATTAATGTCTGCTATTGCCTCTATCTTTACACAAAGAAAGGTGAAAGGCACCATTGCCTTAACAGGAGAAATTACACTTCGTGGTTTGGTTCTTCCGGTTGGAGGAATTAAAGAGAAAGTTCTTGCTGCAAAAAGAGCAGGAATCAAGCAAGTGTTTCTACCAAAGAAAAATGAGAAAGACGTAGCTGAAATTGAAAAAGAGGTGATCGGAAATCTTAAGATCAACTACCTTGAAAGAATGGAAGAACTTCTTGATCATATGCTAGAAGATAAAGCAGAAAATGATCCTAAAGAATTTTTCAAAGTAAGTGATGCTCATAAAAATTCCGTAACAGGTAAAAATGGAAAACAAGAAATGGTTTCCACATCAAAGTAATTAAAAAGGGCTCTTAATTGAGCCTTTTTTATTTAATTGCGTTCCATTCATCTTCGGTAGTAATAGAAACTTGGTGCTCCATCAAAAGCTTCCACTCTCCACTCGCTTTTGTCAACAGCGCTACAAGATCAATATAGACTGTGCTTTCTTCTTCTCCTTTGTTCTGTGATGTATATTTAAATATTCCGGTCTCATGAGCTGTAGTTTCACTGTGAAAGCGTTTTGAAAACCTAAACTCTACACTTGCTTTCATCTCCCCGGCTTTAGTGTCATCAAATCCCTGCTTCCATCCCTGCAGCGCATTCGAAATAGGGTAACTGTTACCTGAAATTCCGTTCACCAAAATTGCATCAGGATGAAATGTATTAGCATATCCTTCAAAATCTCCTTCTTCTACAGTTCTGGAGGCCTCTTCCCAAAATGCATCTAATTCTTGCTTTGGATTTTGTATACCATCGAAAAGAAATAATACTATAAAAGGCAAAAATAGAATCTTGAACATGCTTTCGATTTTAAGTTGAAAAATTGATTTTAAAAGAACTTAAAAAAAACGAATTATCCAATATTCTAAGTTTTTACTTGCCTATACCTAAGTCTTCCGTATTTTCAAGAATGCAAACAGGAAGAGTGATAGAATCTACAGGTAGTTGGTATAAAGTTGATATTGGAAACGAGATCATAAACAGCAGACTCCCGGGGAAGTTCCGTTTAGATAAAAAGGAAGTTACAAATCCGATCACAGTTGGTGATATAGTTGATCTGGAAGTTAATAAAGATGGTTCCGGTAACATTCTGAAAATACATGATCGCCAAAATTATATTACTCGACAAGCCACTCACGGAAAACGTGGTGAACATATCCTCGTTTCGAACTTGGATCAGGCATTTGTAGTACAGTCTATCCGAGATCCTAAACTAAATGAAGGCTTTATTAATCGCTTTCTGGTTACTTGTGAAGCTTATGATGTAACAGCAGGAATAATCATTAACAAAATGGATCTTGCAAAAAAGGGTGATCTTGAATTTGTTGAAGATATGGTCGATGTATATTCTTCAATTGGTTATGCAGTTTATTCTTGTTCTATTGACGATGATAATTCCATAGAACAGCTTAAATCTTTGTTTAAGGATAAAATATCAGCATTTATTGGACCTTCCGGTGTTGGAAAAACGAGTATTCTAAATGCAATCGATCCGGATTATAACTTGAAAGTCGGAGAAATTTCAAGCTCATCAAATAAAGGAAAACATACCACTACATTTGCAAGACTTATACCACTTGAGATTGGAGGGTTTGTTGCAGACACTCCCGGGATCAGGGAATTTGGCTTAGTAAATATCGAAGATTGGGAACTTTCGCTCTATTTTCCAGAAATGCTGAAACCGAGAGAATTATGTAAGTTTAACACGTGTACCCATATTCATGAGCCCGGGTGTGGTGTTATTGCAGCTTTTGAAAATGGAGAAATAGATCCAAACCGATATCATTCTTATATAAATATGCTTGAATCGTTAGAAAATTAAGATTTTCAAATACCTCAATTAAGGTATTCAAACTAATCGAAATATTACAGATATTAGTCTAAACTATAAATACAGGAGAATACATGACGAATCGCTACAAGACTATTACAAAAATTATTCTAAGTACATTAGTACTGGGATTTATGGCCCTATCCCCGGCAAAAGCACAGTTCGGAGATATTGGAGCTTTCTTAGAGGCTGGTGCAAATGATGCATCAATCCTTACCAGAGAATATATCAAGCCATTTCCAACAGGTTTTGGAACAGGTTTAAATGCAGGTTTTACCGAATCTGCTGCACCAAAAAAATTATTTGGTTTTAGCGTTCAATTAAGACCATCCGTTGCCGTAGTACCATCAAGTGATCAAAGTTTTGATATTTCTACACTTAATTTAGAAAAGATTCGAGTAGCTTCAGGTGAAGATCCTGTAACTCAAACTATATCCGGAAGTAAAGATGGTGGTCCTCTTTTGGAAATTTTTGCTGATCCAAATGATCCTAATACTAAAATAGGTGAGTTTGAAATGCCCGGAGGTACAGGGTTTGCATTTGTTCCTGCTCCTATCGTACAGGCAAGTGTTGGTCTTATTAAGAAAACAGACGTTACAGTACGATATCTTCCGGAAACAGATATTAGCGATTTTGGAAGCATGAGTATTTTAGGTGGTGCAGTTAAACATGAATTAACTCAATATGTACCAGGCGGTAAATTACTTCCGGTTGATGTATCCCTAATGGTTGGTTTTAACCAGATAGCAGTGGATGCAAATCTTGATCTCCAACCTGATCAAAATGCTACCCGTGATCCAAATGACCCTGCTTTGACGTCTAATCCTAATCCTGATTTCTCTACTCAGGAAGTTACTACAACAACAAATACATTTGTTGTAAATGCTTTAGTTGGAAAGTCATTGCCTTTTATATCTGTATATGGCGGTATTGGTTATCAAAAAGCTGATTTTGAGCTAAGTATGGTAGGAGATTATCCTGTTGCTTCGTTCAACCCTACTACACCGCAAGATGATTATAATGTAATCACTGATCCGTTTGCTCTTGAAATTGAAAGCGAAAGTAATATCCATATGTTAGGAGGTTTCAGATTAAGACTTGGAATCCTAGCTATCTACGGAGAGGCTACATTAGCTAACTACTTTACTGCAAACGCAGGTGTTGGTATTAGCTTTAGGTAAAACATACATTTAATAACAAAAAAGCCATTCATCGTTTGATGAATGGCTTTTTTTATTCTAAGAAAAAAATTAGAATTATTGAGTAGCTAGTACAGGATTTTCAACCTTTTCATCAGATTCAATAACTCCATCTCTAAGACGCACAATTCGTCTTGAGTATTCTGCAATCTCATTTTCATGAGTAACCAAAATGATAGTATTTCCGGCTTTATATAATTCTTCAAACAGAAGCATGATCTCATCCCCTGTTTTAGTATCAAGATTACCGGTTGGCTCATCTGCCAATAAAATAGAAGGGCTATTTACTAAAGCTCGGGCAATAGCTACACGCTGTCTTTGCCCACCCGATAATTCGTTTGGCTTATGGTCTAATCTATCACCGAGTCCTACTTTAGTAAGTACTTCAGAAGCTCTTTCTTTACGCTCTGAAGCCTTTACTCCTGCGTAAATTAGTGGTAACTCCACATTAGCCAAACAAGTAGTTCTGGGGAGCAAATTAAACGTTTGAAAGACAAACCCGATTTCTCTGTTTCTTACTTCAGCAAGTTCAGCATCATCCATTTGGCTCACACGATTGTTATTCAGGATATATTCTCCACCTGTTGGAGTATCCAAACAACCGATCATATTCATCAGTGTGGATTTTCCTGAACCCGAAGGTCCCATAATAGCTATGTATTCGTTTTCAAGAACATCAAATGTTACGCCGTTAAGAGCCCTTACTTCCGTCTCACCCATTTGATAAAATCTGGTGAGGTCTTTGATCTGAATTATTGGTCTGTTTGCCATTCTTAGCTATTAATTTACGGATGCAAAAGTTGAGCTGTTGTTATCAACCTTTACCTTTTCCCCATTTGTTAAGTTTTTTGAAAGAGTTCTATAGCTTCCTATCACAATTTCATCTCCTGCATTTACACCGGAAAGAATTTGAGTGTGCGTATTATCACTAATTCCTGTTTCTACCTCGTATCGCACTGCAATTCCCTCTTCAACAATAAAAACTACCTTTCTGATATCTTCTTTTTTAATGATAAGATTATCATCCACTTCTTCAGACGATCGCTCTTCGGCATTAGTTGTATCCTCTGCTTTAGATTTCCTGTCTTTTTTATCTTTAGCGAAATCTCTTACAGTAACAGCTTGTATTGGTACTGAAACTACATTCTTAGCTGTTTTTGTTTCAATATCTACAGTAGCAGACATTCCTGGTTTAAAGTTGGGTGAAAAATTTTCTTCAGGATTTTCAGAAGTTTCTGATTGAACCAATACCGCACCTGTCATATTAAGATTATGCGGAGTTATGATTCTAACCTTAACCTGGTAATTAGTCACTTGCTCATTAGATCCTGCTCCTGTAATTCTTGCAGAGTTAGCAATTTCTGTAACAATGCCATTAAATCTTCTCTCAGGATATGCATCTACTTCTATTCTTGTAGTATCAAGTGCAGAGATATTTACAATATCATTTTCATTTACTTCTACTAGAACTTCCATTTTATCTAGCAAAGAAACTCTCATCATTTCGGTGCCTGCCATTTGGGAGTTTCCAAGAACTCTTTCACCGAATTCAACAGCAAGTCCGGTAACTGTTCCATCCTGAGGAGCGCGAATAACCGTTTGCTCCAATTCTTCTTCAGCCTTTCGAAGTTGTGCTTCTGCACTTTGAATTTGATACTGAGATGCTTTTAAGCTTGCTTTTTGAGAATCATAATTTGATTTGGTTTGAATGAAATCCAACTCAGAGATAATATCTTTCTCATATAATTCTTTATTTTTCAAATGTGCAGCTTCAGCCTGTATTAAGCTGGCTCTTGCTTGTTCCAATCTTGCTTTTTGAGTAAGTAAAGCTGCATTAAGGTCATCAATTCTTGCTTTAAAGATATCCGGCTTTAACCGTACAAGAAGATCTCCTTTTCTTACAAAGTCGCCTTCGTTTACAGCCAATTCAATGATCTCTCCCGAAACATCTGGTCTGATGATAACTTCTACTTCCGGTTGAATCTTACCTGAAGCGGAAACCAGCTGGGTTATAGTTTTAAGTTTCGCTTTCTCAGTTTCAACTGAAACACCTTCCTCGGCTCCTCCAATAATTCCTGCTGCTCTTAATCCAAAGCCTGCTCCAACTAATACTATTAAAAATATTCCGAAGAAAAGAAGTGTTTTCCCTGCTGATGAACCTTTTTTTGCCATTATCTCTACTTTATTATTTGTTTAATTAAATCCGATATCGGAGCCAGAAAGCTTTCCTACATAATAGTCCAGAAGTTTTTCCTGAAATATTAAATTGTATAGTGCACTTGTTCTAGATGATTGAGCATTGAAATACTGTGTTTGCGCCTGACTCAACTCAATTAATGTGCTAGCTCCAACATTATAACGCTCTTGTTGTGTTTCGAACGCTTTTTCAGAAGCAACAAGCGACTTTTCTGCAGCTACTAATTGTGCGGAATAAGAGCTGTAATCGTTTAATGCCTGCGTGATTTCCTGAATTACTTGAAGCTGAGTGTTTTGTAAACCCAATTCAGCATTTTTTAGACTTACTTGTGCTGACTGTATTTGAGTCATTCTATTCCAGTTATTAAAAATTGGAAGGTTTAATGAAAGCCCAAAAGATTTATTCACACGTTGATCAAAAAACTGATCGTTAAAACTTGCAGTTCCTCCGGTTCTTGGGTCTCTTGCTTGATCACTATAACTGGATGATATACTAGCGCTGGCACTTAAAGTTGGAAATAAACTGCTTTTAGCTATTTGTAGCTGATAGCGTAGCGACTCGATGTTAAATTCCGTACTTCTGACATCTGAACGATTTATCAAAGCTTCTTCAACCAATGAGTTTACATTCTTACCCACCAAAGTTGAGTTCTTAGCACTTTCGGGGTCGAAATCAGGAACAGCAAATTCATACTCAACAAGTGGGTCTATTTGCAGTGATCTCACTAGTTGTAACCTGGATAATTTTAAAGCATTGTCTCTTTGAGTGATAGTAAGTTCATCCTGAGCAACAGCGGCTTCCTGATTATACAAATCTACATTTGGACGAGAACCAACTTCAACTTGAGCTTTCGTTTGCTCTAATAATTTCTTAGAAGTTTCCAGGCTTTCTTTAGCGTCTTCTAACTGTTGCTTATTTAAAAGTACCGTTAAAAAACGAGTAGCCGTTTCAAAAATGATGTTTTCTTTGGCACGCTTTAAATTTTCTTCGCTGGAATTCTTATTTGCTTCGCTGGATCTAAGCGTTAAGATATTATTGAACCCATTAAAAATTGGCAAACTGGCACTTAACCGAGCATTCCCACCTGACGATGTAATATCTGTAAACGAAAGAGTTTCCTGCACAAATTGTTGACCTGTTTGTGTAGAATATCCTGCACTAGAGCTAATTCCAGGTAAAAAATCAGCTTTCTCACTTGTAATTCGATACTCAGCAAGGTCTAAATTATTTTCTGCTTGTTTAAGCTGATAATTGTTTTCCAAAGCAAGTTCAATTGCTTCGTTTAGGGTAATTACTCTTTTTTGTTGTGCTATAATGGATGTGCTGATAAAAAGCACAGAAAATGCCGCTAAAAGAAAAAGTTTTTTCATTGAAATATTCTTTTTGTGTTTATGATTCGCTTTCACGAATTGATAGATATATAGTTTCAGTTTGAAGATATTTTTCTATAGAAATTAAAAATATCTCTCAAGGTTAGACGATAATTAACCTTATTTCTCTCGGGAATTTATTTTACTCTCTATAAGTTCACTAAGCATTGATAAGCCTTTCTTTGTTAGTGCTTTTTTTACTTCGGATGCTATTAAAGAACCTGAACCACCCGATACTCCTGAAGATCTTGGTTTACCAATCAGGAAGCCTACCAATAAGGATGCCCCAAGTACATAGAGTGGATATTTTCTTATAATTGTTTTCGGGTCAAGGTTTTCAGCTACTTCTTCTTTCACTCCATCAATCGACTTGTCAATTCCTTCCTGAATCCGTACAAGTTCGTTTTCAAGCTCCACTTTCTTTTTTTCAATTTCTGATACTCTTGAACTGCTCATTTTACGCTTCCCTGTTTTTAGTTTCTTCAAGAAATTTAATTTCTTCTGTATCTTTCTTAGCGTCTAAAGCTTCAATTACCTCATGCATAATCTGAGATTGAATTTTCCTGGATATATTTTTTGGCTTAGACATTATAAGGATCAATCCTACTAAAAATAAAAACCCACCAATAATTCCAAAACCAGCAGGCATGCTATTTAAAAGTTCTCCTAAATAAAATCCAAGGGCAATCAAACCAAATAACAATCCTGTTCCCAGAATTATCATGTTAAAAGTATGTTGGATCATATCCCCTAACAAGAGTGTACCTTTCTCACTCAGGTTTAGGATCAAAAGCTCGATCCGAGTCTCAACATAATCTTTGAACTCGTTCGATACTTGTTTAATTCGTTGGCCTAATTGATCCATAAGTTAGTCTTCATCTCCATTAAGAGCTTTCCCAATTAAAAATCCAAATACTAAACCTATTGCTACACTTTTAATAGGATGTTTTCGTACGGTATCTTCGGCTATATTTTTCAAATCCTGAACTTTTTGCTGAAACTCTTCCTCTTCAATAAGCAGCCTTCCTTTTTCCAATGCTAAATCCAGCTTATCTGTTACAGTTTTAACTATTTCATCATTCATAGATCGTGCCCTTTTTCTTATAAGATAGTAAATAGGAATGGAAGCTTAAATCATTCCTTTAAAAAAGTTTATTCGTAGCGTAAACTTTCTATAGGATCTAACTTTGAAGCTTTAAAAGCCGGGTAAACACCAAAGATCAAACCCACTGCTAACATCCCAAAAAAGCTTAGAAGTATAGATGAGATTGGAATAACAGCTTCAGTATCAATTAAAATAGCCATAATATTACCTGCAGCTACTCCAAAAATAAGCCCAATTATTCCTCCCAATTGACAGATAAAAACGGCTTCCATCAAAAACTGATTAACTATTGCTTTTCTTGTAGCTCCAACTGCTTTTCTAACTCCGATCTCTCTTGTTCTCTCAGTAACAGAAACTAACATTATATTCATAACTCCGATTCCGGCTCCAAGTAAAGTTATAAAACCTACCGCAAAACCTGCGAAATATAGTATATAAGTAAATTGATCGAATGTTCCGGTTAAAGAATCATTGGTTATAACTTCAAAATCATTTTCATCTCCCGGGTTTACTTTCCTAATAACCCTCATTATCCCCGTAACTTCATCAATGGTTTCTTGAATCATTGTGATTTCCGGTGCTCGTAATTGTATTCCTATCCCTCTGTTTCCACCGTATGCATTAATACCCGCTGTGTAAGGAATTACCACCATGTTATCAAACGATTGTCCGAATATCTGTCCTTTCTTTTCCAGAACAGCAATTACTGTATAAGGTCTTCCGTCAATTCTTATTGTTTTCTGAAGTGGATATTCTGTTTTAAAAATTTCGTTCTGAACATCTTTTCCAATAATGGCTACTTGTCTTGCGTACTGAATATCTTCTTCGTTGAAATTTCTACCATCTTCGATCTCGTATGCATTATTTGCGAAGTACTCATTATTTCCACCTCTTATCATTACGTTAGGATCGGTCTCGTTATCCTTATAAGTAACTTTAGTAAAACTGAAGCTAGTTGCGGGAGTCATTCCTTCTCCAATTTCCATTCGCTCTTCTAACGCTTCCGCATCACCAAATTTGATATTCTTTCTATTTCTTAAACTTGCATCTCTTGGTCCCATTTGAACAGCGGGATTCTTTTGAACTGTAATTACATCGCTCCCAAGAATGCTCATAGTGTTATTAAAGAAATTATCTAAAACTGCTACAGCTGTTGTAGATACTATTACTGAAAAAACACCTATCACTAAAGCTAAGAGTGTTAGGAAAGATCTTATTTTATTTGCTCTTAATGAGCCTGACGCTTGCGAAAAAGTTTCTTTAAAATTCATTATTCAAACCTAAGTGATTCAATGGGATCCGATTTTGCTGCTCTGTATGCCGGTATAAATCCAAAAACCACACCAACCATTGTACAAATAAAGAATGCAAAACCAATCACTCCGAAATTCATAGTTGCTGTAAATGCCTTATCAATAAAAAATGTAGCGATAGCAGCTAATCCAACTCCTATTACTCCACCTGTCACACAAATCGCAACTGCTTCAATTAAAAACTGGCTTAAGATCTCCCACGACTTAGCACCCACTGCTTTTCTAATTCCAATTTCTTTAGTACGCTCTCTCACCGATACAAACATTATATTCATTACACCAATCCCTCCTATTAATAGAGATAATGCTACCAGTCCAAATCCAACGGCATATAGGCCGTTTTTAAAACCTTCCAGGAGTTCTTTAAATGCTTCCGGTTTATTAATAGCAAAGTCGTTTTCTTCTGCAGCATCTAATTGCCGTGCCTGACGCATAAGCCCTTCAATCTCAAACTCTCCTTCTACTAAAGCATCTTCATTTGGAAATTTCACTCCCAATTGTATCCCTCTTCTTAACCCATAAACCTCACTATATGCATAAATAGGAATCAGTGCTACATTATCTGCATCTCCTAATCCTAAAAAACTACCTTGTTTCTCCAGAACACCAATAACGTTAAATCTCTGCCCTCCAATTCTGATCTGTTTTCCCAAAGCCTCTTGCTCTTCAAAGAGTGCTGTTTTCAGAGAAGCTCCTATTACCACAACATTTACAGCTGTTCTGACTTCTTCCTGAGTATACATTCTTCCTTCAGAAATATCTAATCCCTGAACCTCAAGATGATTCGCTGTTGTTCCACTTAATTGTACTCTCTCTGCATTTTTATCTTTGTACCTAATGTTGACATTAGCATTTGCGGAAGCTGAGATATCTGAAGCATACTTACTTCTTTCCGTTAAAAAATCAACATAGTCAATTTGCATTTCCTTACGCCCGGCAATTTCCCACCAATCCTGATCATCATCCCATGGCCGTTTGTCTACGTAAATTACATTGGTACCCAACATAGCCATACTGCTATCAAAAGTTTCATCCATTCCGGTCGTTACTGCATCAACCACAGAAACCATCGTAATTCCGATGATAATACATAATGCAGTCAGAAAAGAACGAGTTTTGTTAATACTCAGTGCCAGAAAAGCGATCTTTATCCCTTCTGTTAAGCTATTTATAAATCTCATAAGATAATTTGGTATAATTGAGAGATTGCTACGTGCAAAATCAGAATACGTTGCACTAACTTAAGAATTAATTTTTGGTTGAATATCTAATTTTATGAAACTAGACGTATTAGTATTTGCTGCTCATCCTGATGATGCAGAATTGAACATTGGCGGAACCATTTGTGCATTGATTAAACAAAACCTAAAAGTTGGAGTAATAGATCTAACTAAAGGTGAAATGGGAACAAGAGGAACTGTTGAAACCCGTAAAAAGGAAGCTCATAATGCATCTGTAGCCTTAGGTCTTCACTACAGAAAAAATTTAGATCTTGGAGATTCAAAACTTGATAATACCAGAGCAAACCAACTCAAAATAATTACTGAAGTAAGGAATAGCCAACCTGACGTTTGTATAACAGGAGCACCTCACGACCGACATCCTGATCATGGAAAGGCAACTCAATTGGTTCTTGATTCATTATTTTATTCCGGATTACAAAAAATTGATTCTGGGGGACAACAACCTTGGAGACCCGAACATATTTTACATTACATGCAGGATCGCCCCTTTGAACCTGATTTTGTTTTTGACATTTCTGAAACCTGGGAACAAAAGAAAAAATCTTTGCTGGCATTCGAAACTCAGTTCAATGTTTCCGAGGCCGGAGAAGAACCCGAAACTTATATCTCTACTCCATCCTATTTCAAACAGCTTGAATCAAGAGCCAGATATTTTGGTCACTTAGCGGGATTTGAATTCGGCGAACCTCTGAAATATCATAATGGTCCTGCTCCTTTATCTTCATTTGATGAATTCTTTAGTAATAAAGCTAACAGCTAATGCTTAGCAAAAACGAACAAAAAATTCACCGGAGTACAATTTTTCGTCACTTAGATGGAATTGGAACAGCTCCTTCCGCTTTGATCCTTTTTAAAAAAGGGATTCTTGATTATCTGATAAAAAATGGAGAAGCATCACTATCTGATATCACTGAGAATTTCGAAGCCAATGAAGGATATTTGAATGTTGCTCTCAGAATACTCGCTTCACAAGGTTGGTTAGTTCAGAATATTGAAAACAGTACTGATAAAATTACTTATTCTGTAACCCATAAGACTGAACTTGCTTGTAAATATATACCCCTTTATGAAGACGCGGTAGAGCTGATCAATTATTACGAAGGACTTCATCCCAAAAACTTCGGTGATGTACCCTTATCCAAAATGGGGAAAGCTTTCTCCGGCTATCAGGAAAGTTATGGTATAGATCAAAGCGTAAAAGGTATTGAAAAAGAGGTACAGCAACAGATTTTAAAACACATTGAAGGAGTTCTTTTAGGTCCCGTCATTGTTTTTTTGGGGATGAGTGGGATGTTTCACAAATATTTTATGGAAGCAAACTTCCGACCCGAAGAATTCCATGAAGAACCGGAAAGATTCAAGAAAATCCTTGACATGTTGCGTTATTTGGGATGGTTCAAGGAAAAAAATGGAACATATCAATTTACTGATATTGGACTGTTTTTCGCAAAAAGAGCCAGTGCATACGGTGTTACCGTTTCTTACCTGCCTATGTTCAGAAATATTGAAGAACTCATTTTCGGAGACCCGGAAAAAATAAGAGATACAAAGCCCGGTGAACCTGAGAAACATGTGGATCGTGAGATGAATGTTTGGGGCAGCGGAGGAGCACATTCCTCTTATTTTAAAGTTGTGGATGAAATTATAATTGAGATTTTTAATCAACCAATTACTGAACAACCCAAGGGTGTGCTCGACATGGGATGTGGTAACGGAGCATTTATTCAACATTTATTCGATGTAATTGAAAAGCACACGTTAAGGGGAAAATTGCTGGATGAGCACCCGTTGATACTTGTGGGGTCAGATTACAACGAAGCAGCTTTAAAGATCACAAAAGCCAATCTCATTCAAGCTGATATATGGGCAAAAGTTATCTGGGGAGATATTGGAAAACCTGATCTGCTTGCCAAAGAATTGATCGAAAACTACGATGTTGATCTTAAAGACCTTTTGAACGTAAGAACTTTTTTAGATCACAACAGAATATTTGAACAACCTTCGTTTACTACCAAAGACAGAGTAAGTGAATCTACGGGTGCGTTTGCATTTCGGGGAGAACGCATAAGCAACAACACAATTGAAGATTCTTTACTCGAGCATTTCAAAAAATGGGAGCCTTACATTAAAAAGTTTGGCTTACTGGTTATTGAACTTCATACTGTTCCCCCAAATATAACAGCTAATAATCTAGGCAAGACCGCAGCAACAGCGTACGATGCCACTCATGGTTTTTCTGATCAATATATAGTTGAAGTTGAAGTGTTCAACACAATTATAAAAGAGGCAGGTTTGGTTGCTAATAACAAACTTTGTCGAAAATTCCCAGATACTGATTATGCTACGGTAACCATAAATTTATTACAAGGTAAAAACACCACACTTATTTGAAATGCTGATCTATCTGAGTTTGTAAAAACTGAACCATATCGGCATTACCTGCAATTATACTTTTTCCGAATAACCAGTCTTCTCCATTATTCCAATCTGTTACCAACCCACCGGCTTCTTGAATGATCAATGCTCCGGCTGCTACATCCCACGGACTCAGTCCATATTCAAAAAAGCCGTCAAATCTTCCTGATGCTACACAGCACAAATCATAAGAAGCAGCTCCTGGTCTTCTGATTCCATGTGTATTTTGCATCAAATTGCGTAATAAGTTCAAGTATTTGTCAACATCTTTGAAGGCTGTGTATGGAAATCCTGTGCCTATCAAAGATGTTGATGGATCAGATGTTTTTGAAACTCTTATTTCTTTTCCATCAAGAAAAGCCCCTTCTCCTGCTATTGCCCAAAACAGTTCGCCTTTTGCAACTTCTTTAATCAATCCAACTTTTGGAACACCATCTACCCACAAAGCAATAGAAATACAATAAACAGGAAAACCATGTGCAAAATTAGTGGTTCCGTCGATCGGATCTATGATCCAAACCCTTCCATCCGGCAATTTGGTTTTTGTATTGGATTCTTCAGCTAAAAACTCATCCACTGGAAATGCTTTCTTTATTGTACTGATGATTTCTTTTTCTGAAGCCACGTCTGCTTCTGTTACCAGATCATTTTTTCCCTTCAGTCTTACACTAAATGACTCCGAAGTAGAATAATTACGTATAATTTCAGAAGCTTTTTCCGCTGCTTCTTTAGCTACTTTTAGATCTTCAGAATAATTATATACCACAGAATATATTGTTTAGGGATTTACAAATTGAGTTCTTTAAACTAAGTGAAATTTTAGAGATATTTGAGCTAATCATTTCACAAAAAAATAACCCAATGATCATACCCTTAGCCAGCGATCATGCAGGATATCATGGTAAAGAAACTGTTAAAAAAATATTAGAGGAAATGGGACATACTCCTGTTGATTTTGGAACTCATTCTGAAGACTCTGTTGATTATCCAGATTTTGCAGTTCAGGTAGCTAAAAGAGTTAATGACGGTGAATATGATCAGGGAATATTGGTATGCGGAAGCGGACAGGGCGTTTGCATGACAGCAAATAAATACCCAAAAGTTAGAGCTGGTTTGGTTTATTCAAACAACTCTGCACAAATGACCCGCTTACATAATAATGCAAATATAATGTGTTTACCCGGACGCGAGCTAAGCGAAGACCAACTTAAAGAAATTGTAACAACTTGGTTAGAAACCAAGTTTGAAGGCGGGCGACATGAACGTCGTGTAAATAAAATTGAAACCCTTACGCAAAAGTAACTCCCGAATGAAATCATTAAAACAGCAAGATCCCGCAGTCTTTGAGCAACTCGAAAAAGAAACGAACAGGCAAAATTTTAATCTCGAACTAATCGCCTCAGAAAACTTTGCTTCTAAAGCAGTAATGGAAGCATCAGGCAGTGTTTTAACCAATAAATATGCCGAAGGTTATCCAGGAAAGAGATACTACGGCGGTTGCGAATATGCCGATGTTGTAGAAGATATTGCCCGAGATAGAGCGAAAGAGCTATTTAATGCAGAATGGGTTAACGTTCAACCTCACTCTGGAGCAACTGCTAACGCAGCTGTTTATCTTGCTTTCATGAAACCAGGTGACACTTTACTAGGATTTGATCTTTCTCATGGTGGACACCTCACACATGGATCTCATGTAAATTTCTCAGGCATTTATTTTAAGCCTGAATTTTACGGCGTTGAAAAAGAAACCGGTAGACTTGATTACAATAAAATCCGTGAAAAAGCTAAAGCCGTAAAACCAAAAATGATCTCAATTGGTGCCTCTGCTTATTCCAGAGATTATGATTACGAAGCTTTCAGAAGCATTGCTGATGAAGTAGGAGCTTTTCTGTGGATGGATATGGCTCACACAGCCGGGTTGATCGCCACCGGAAATTTAAAAAATCCTCTACCTCATGCACATGTTGTTACTACAACAACTCATAAAACCTTACGCGGACCAAGAGGTGGAATGATCTTGATCGGTAAGGATGGGGAAAACGAACTAGGAGTTATTGCACCTAAATCAGGAAGAGTAAAAAACTGGAGCGAAGTGTTGGATTCTGCTGTTTTCCCCGGAACGCAAGGTGGACCTTTGATGCATATCATTGCTGCCAAAGCAGTGGCTTATGGTGAAGCTTTAAATGAGGATTTCAAAGATTACCAGACACAGGTACAAAAGAATGCATCCGCAATGTCGGCACAATTCGTGGAAATGGGCTATGAAATCGTAAGTGGTGGAACTGATAATCATTTAATTCTTATTGATCTAAGAAATAAGGGAGTAACCGGAAAAATAGCTGAAGAAGCCCTAGGTAAAGCGGCTATTACAGTGAACAAAAATATGGTTCCATTTGATACTGAAAGTCCCTTTGTAACTTCCGGAATCAGAATTGGTTCTCCGGCTATGACCACCCGTGGATTTAAAGAAGAAGAATTCAGACAAGTGGCTATCTTAATAGACAAAGTGATACAAAATCCAAACGATGAATCTGTTCATGCATCAGTAACAAATGAAGTAAAATCGCTTTGTGAAAATTTCCCGCTTTATGATTTTGTAACGGTTTAAGAGACAGATTTGGCTGAACGACAAATAATGCAAAAAAATCTTCCGAAAGCCCCTAAGGTTGAGGATCGCACCAAAGAAATGTCATTTCTGGAGCATTTGGAAGAACTTCGCTGGAGAATCATTAAAGGGATGGCCGGCGTTCTCTTTGGTGTAATTATAGCTTTCTTTTTCTCTGATTTTTTTGTGAATGATGTCTTATTAGGTCCTACAAAGTCCACATTCTTTATGTATGATCTGATCCGTATTGACGCCATTGATCTTACCTTACAGAGTAGAAGACTCCCTGGTCAGTTTTTTACTTTTTGGGGAGTACTTTTTGTAGTTGGGTTTGTAATCGGCTCTCCCGTTTTCTTTTACCAGATATGGTCATTTATTGAACCCGCGTTTGAAGTAACCACTAAACGCAAAACTATACTAACTGCATTCTTTATAACACTGTTTTTTGGTATCGGTATTTCTTTTGGATATCTCATACTTGTACCGTTTGCACTTCAATTTTTTACTCAATTTCAGATCTCAGAAGTAATAAGAAATGATTTTGATATTAACGCTTATTTCAGTTCACTCACAACTTGGGTAATTTCCTGTGGTATGATCTTTCAAATACCAATAATAAGTTATTCTTTAAGTAAGATTGGATTACTTACCCCCGATTTGCTTAGAAAATTCAGAAGGCATGCTGTAGTTGCAAGTTTGATATTAGCTGCATTCCTGACTCCTCCTGACCCTGTTTCTCAAATCTTAATTGGTATACCGCTTTTGTTACTATATGAATTTTCAATCATGATAAGTCGGTTTGCCGTTAAACAAAGAAAGAAAAAATTAGAAAAAGCATTTTCCGATGATGAGGATTAACCTTTTTTAAGTTTCTTACTAATAATCCTTTTATCTTTTGATGTACTAAAAATCACATTTCTGTGTTATACAGTACGAAATTAAAATCAAACACACTTACTTACACTTTTGAATCTTAGAAACACTTTTTTCGGCATAATCCTTTTATCATTTATTACTTCATGTGGCGGTGACGATCCCTTTTTATTTCAAGACGATTTTTCTACGGTTCCCGAACAATTTTCTACTTCCGGAGTTACTCCAGATACTACAGAAACCGGTTTAATTTTTTATGAATTAGAAGTAGGCACTAGTTTAGATAGTGTAACAATTCGTGATGTAGTTGCGGTTTACTACACCGGCAGAACTACTGATAACGAAGTTTTTGATAGTTCTTACAAGAATGGCCGTACCGATCCAACTAACTTTGAAGTAGCAAATCCTTCTCTTGTCGATGGTTTTTCGGAAGGTTTATTAGGTATGAAAGAAGGCGGAAGAAGAGTTTTGGTTATTCCCCCTGAACTGGGTTATGCAGGAACAAGTAATAGCTTAAGAGAAGATACTTTGGTATTTGATGTTGAATTAGGTACGATCTTCTTTTAAATATCTTCTGGAAATTCTGTTGTTCAAACTTGTTGTAACCTCATAAGGTATGGTTTGAAGTACTTTAGCCCATTTCTTGGGGCTAAGTTCATCTCCCCTGAAAAGATAAACCATATCTCCTCTCTTGAATGAATTGTGAGGAGAATATACTCCGAAATAATCCATACTTATTCGGCCTACTTGTTGAATCATTTCTCCATTTATCAGAACATTAAATTTACCACCTAACAATCTTTGAATACCATCGGAATATCCAATCGGTATTGTTCCTACAATTCCATCCTCAGGTGCTTTCCAAGTTTCCCCATAACCTACCGGATCTCCTTTCTTAACGGATCTGGTTTGCATAACATAAGATTTCCATTCTATAATAGGTGTAAGGTCTGAAGATTCAGATTCACCAGCCATATATCCATACAAGCACACTCCGGGTCTTACTGCATCGAATTGAATATCAAGATCCTGATAATAGAAGATAGCCCCTGTATTAGCAGTGTGCTTTATCAGATGATCAGGAAATTGTTTGATGATAGAATTAAATCGTGCCAACTGCTTTAGAACACTCTCATTTTCCGGTTCATCTGCTGATGAAAAATGAGTATAAATACCTGTGCAATTAAGAGTATTATATGTTTTGAATAAACTCAGTGTTGATTCAATATCTTCCAATGAGATTCCCAATCTTCTCATTCCTGTGTCAAAATTGAGATGGTAATCTGTTCCTTCTTTCAAAATTTCAAATGTCGAAATATCTGAAACAGTAGCAGTAATACTATATTCCAGATATTTTTCAGCATCTTCTTTTTCCGGAACTTCAAATACAAGTATTGGGAGTTCTATTCCGTTCTCTCGAAGTTCTATCGCTTCTGGTAATGTAGCTACACACAACCAATCTACTTGTGTTGATAAATGCTTTGCTATAGGAACTGCTCCATGACCATAAGCATTATCCTTAATCACTGCCATTATTTTAATCTCAGGCTTTAACCTTCTCTTTATGGCTTCAACATTACTATCTAATTTTGATAGATCAACAATAATTTCTGATCTCAACTATTCACTCCTTTAAAACCACTTCTTTTTGTGTTTATTTAATATCACTGTAGCTGCATTTAATCCTGCTGCTCCAAAAACCCCTCCTCCCGGATGACATGAAGCACTGGATAAATACAGATTCTCGATCGGTGTTTCATATTGGCTCATTTCAGGAATTGGGCGAAACATAAACATCTGATCAAAACTCATTTCAACATGCATTACATTTCCGCGAAGCAAACCGTGTTTACGTTCAATATCCAACGGAGACTGAATATACCAATCTATGAGTTTATCTTTCATATTGGGAGCGTAATCTACTACAACATCGTAAATTTTTTGGGCCTCTTTTTCTCTGATGTCATCCCAGTTCATCCCGTTTGCAAGTTCATAAGGATGCCACTGAGCCCACACAAACATAGTGTGGTTACCATCGATAGCTACATCTGGATCAATAGCAGAAAATGTCATTGCTAATGCAGCTGGTTTTTCCGGTGGAAACCCTTTGGTGTAATCACCAATTGCATTTTTCATGTATTGTACTGATGGAGCCAACAACTGAATTCCATTGTGAATGTATGGATCTTCAGGAGCGGCAATGTATTGAGGCAGTTCTTTTACAGCGCAACGAATCACCATCCCAAAACCATTACCAACGTGAATATTTTTTACTTTTTGAAATAGAGAATCATCCAGATGATCCCGCCCGACCATTTTCATCATGGTTGTTTGCACATGTGCGTTAGAGACTATGATCTCTGCTCTGAATTCCTCTCCGCTTTCTGTTCTGGCACCAAATGCTTTGCCATTTTCAATCAGGACCTTTTCTACAGGATGGTCTGATTTTACTTCTCCGCCATGTGTTTCAATGAAATTTTTCATAGCCTGAGTGAGCATCCCACTCCCTCCTCTTGGATGTTTGGCTCCGCTTTCATGAAGCATGGATTGCCATCCCACAAAATCCCCTGTAGCAGAATGATCAGGCAACGGACCAGATTGAGCCGCAAACCAAAGTAAAGCGGCCTTCATGTACGGATTTTCAAATGAGTCCTCTACTACTTTTCCATAGCTGGATAATATCTTTTGCAATCCCGAAACCTGTTCTCCTTTTTTGAACATTGCACCATCTTTGATCTGATTGAGTGCCATTTCTGCAAAAATATTCTTTGTAGAAGGTGGTGTTGTAAAGATCTTAAGAACCCCTTTGTTGATCTTCCCCCAAAATTCCACAAACTCTTTATAGTTCTTAACGTCTTCAGGAGCTACTTTAGAAATAGATTCTAACGTTCTGTCCAGATCTTTAAAAAAATGAATAACGCCTTTTCCTGTTGGCACCGGATACGACATGATCGGGTCCATTTCAATATACTCGAGTCCATATTTTTCAAGTTCTAGATCTTCAATAATGCCCGTTTGATGGATCATAATATGAACAGAAGATCCTACATCCATCCTGAAACCATTAGGATTTTCACCCGACTTAAACATCGTTTCTGTACGAACTGCCCCACCTATTGTGCCACACTTTTCCAGAACTAAAACTTTTTTTCCTGCCTTAGCTAAATAACATCCGGTGGTAAGTCCATTATGCCCAGAACCAATAATTATTGCATCGTATTTATTCATACTCCAAAGATAAAATGAATTGATTGAAACCAAAGATTTATTAAGTTGTTTCTGTATAATTTTAGTTCCATAGTACTACATGAAAATCGGAAAATTCGAAATAGAGCATTTAAGTGAAGGTATTTTCGAGGCCTTTGAAGATGGGTCATTTCAAAAGGTGGATTCTGAAACCATTACAGGATCGTTTGAAGATAGTTATGGCACAAATCTTACAGCTAAGATTGGTATCGATCCAATTTTAATCAAAACAGGCAAACAAAATATTTTAGTAGACACAGGATTAGGTTGGGGGCTTGATTCTAAAAGTTCTTATCTGAATACTTCGAATTTAAAAACCAATTTGGATATTTTTGGTATAACACCAGAAGATATTACACATGTAGTTCTAACTCATTTACACTTTGATCATGCCGGAGGTTCAACTTATGTTGATGACTCCACAAGTACTCAACCTACCTTACCATATGCTAATTACTTTGTGCAAAAAAAAGAATGGGCATTTGCTTTACAACAAGTAGCACAAGATCAGCTTCAAAAAGGTGGACATTATAATCTCGATGAATTCTACAAACTGGCAGCGGAAGAAAGGTTAGTATATATTGTGGATGCTCATTTTGAACTTGCTCCCGGAATTGAGCTTATAAGAACCGGAGGACATACCCCTGGTCATCAAATAGTTAAAATTCACAGTGAAAGTGAAACAGCCTACATTCTTGGTGATCTTGTTCCTAATGAGAACCATTTGAATTACTATGCCATGAAGCAAATGGATGTAGAACCTCTTCAATCCAAGAAAGTGAAAACACTTTTACTTAGAAGAGCTTATGAAGAAAATGCAATATTACTCTTTTATCACTCAATTCATGCTAAAGCTGGTCGACTATTGAAAGATGTGGACCGAAAATACATACTCGAAGATGTCAGATAAGTTTACAGAGTTCCATAGATCATGAATAAAAGAAATCGCGTTTTTATTGCAACAAGTTTGGATGGCTACATAGCAGACAAAAATCATGGTATTGAGTGGTTAGAAACCTTCCCCATTCCCAAAAATATAGATATGGGATATACCGCATTTACCTCTGAAATTGATGCATTGGTAATGGGCAGAAACTCATTCGAAAAAGTCCTTAGTTTTGACATCGACTGGCCATATGATAAACCTGTGTTTGTTCTAAGCAATACGTTAACTGAAATACCAGTAGGTTTAAATGAACAAGTATATTTTTTAAAAGGAACATTAGAAGAAATTCTTAAACAAATTCACTCAAAAGGTTATTACAACCTTTATATTGATGGTGGGATCACTATTCAAAACTTCTTAAAAAATGATCTTATTGACGAAATGATCATAACAATTATTCCGGTTATTTTAGGTGATGGTGTACCATTATTTTCTAAAATGTCTACCCAGTTGAAGTTTGAATGTATCGAATCAAAACTTTTTCTGGACAAGATTGTTCAAAATCATTTTGTTAGATCAAAAGATTAAAAACACCTGATTTCTATATCACTAATTCCCTATTATTGATATATGAAAAAACCATTTTCAATAGCTATACACGGTGGCGCCGGAACTATTCACAAAAGCCATATGAGCGCTAAGAAAGAAGCTGCATATAAAGCTGTTCTTACTTTAGCTCTTCAGCAAGGATATAATACTCTCTCTGAAGGAAATTCTGCATTAGACGCGGTTGAACTTGCCGTTTCAGCTTTGGAAAACTCTCCACTTTTTAACGCCGGAAAAGGTTCGGTTTTCACTCATGATGGAACTCATGAAATGGATGCTTCCATTATGGAAGGTAAAGGCCTTAAAGGTGGAGCTATAGCAGGAGTAAATGGGATAAAAAACCCAATCAGCTTAGCAAGAAAAGTCATGGAAGTGTCAGAGCATGTTTTCCTTGCCGGGACAGGAGCACTAGATTTTGCAAAGGAAAATCAATTCACTACCGAATCTGATGATTACTTTTATGATGAATTAAGATATCAACAATGGCAAGAAGCACTCGAAAACGATACAGTTCAACTTGATCATTCCCCGTTAAAAGAGAATAAATTTGGAACCGTAGGAGCAGTTGCGTTGGATCAATATGGTAATGTTGCTGCTGCAACTTCCACTGGTGGCATGACCAATAAGAAGTATGGTCGCATTGGTGACAGCCCAATTCTTGGTTCAGGAAATTACGCAAATAATAATACTTGCGCGGTCTCCTGCACAGGCAGTGGCGAGTTTTTTATTAGAGGAGTAGTTGCCTACGACGTAAGCTGTTTAATTGAATATAAAGGATATACTTTAGCTGAAGCTTGCAAAGAAGTAGTTCAGAACCGATTATTAAAAATTGGTGGAGATGGAGGCCTTATTGCAGTTGATCCTAATGGAAATACTTGCCTCGAGTTCAACACCGATGGCATGTATAGGGGAGTAAAGAAGAGTACAGGCGAAGAATTTATCGGAATTTATAAGTAGTTATAAAACTTAATCAAATATACTCTGCATCAATTGCACAAACGGTAAATTTTCTGTCTTCTATTGTAAATTCATCTCCATTCGCCAGTACATGAACTGTAAGATTTCCTAAACTGATAGGTGTACCTTCTGGAAGTATGCTATGGTTGTTATGTGTTAGGTTACTAGGATCAAAAATCAGAACCATTCCTGAACCAATCACTTTAAAACGATTCCTTTCTTCTATTACAATTCCAGTGTCTTCAGCTAGTCCTAGCCCAAGTAAATTTGGATGAATAGCCATTGCTTCTGCAATTCTCCCAAAACGCCCTCTGCGAATAAAATGAGTATCTATAACAAGTCCTTTAACCAAACCCAAACCTTTACCCATAAGAACAGCTCCTTTATTAAGCGATTCTTTACTACTTCCTCCGGCAATCATTTGCTCACTCATTGCCATCGCTCCGGCACTTGTTCCTGCAATTACAAATCGCTCGTTTTCATATCTGTGAACTAAAAGTTCATGAGCATCAGTTCCTGCAATAAATTTAGAAATCTTACTTTGATTCCCTCCCGAAAACATCACCGCATCAGCATTTTCAAGAATTTTGATAGTTTCTTTGGTAGAACTCTGAAGTCGATTTCTAATATCCAATACTCTCAGGTTTGAACAGCCTAACTGACTAAAGCCTTTTAAATAATTATCTGAAACTTCTTTTGGAATACTAGAAGCTGTCGGAATAATTACAATGTTGGCATCCGGGCCTCCTGCTTCTTTTACAACATGGCTTAGAATACTGTCCTCGATAAAATCCAACGTATAATTTTCGCTATGCTCTAACCCTTTGTCTTCATTTCCCCCAATTGGAATCAATACTCCCTTAGGCACCATAATTTGACTTTTCTTTTACTTTTTAAATTATTATCTCAGACAGATAAAGTTATCTTCAAATAAAGATAGTACACTCTTAATATAAACGCTTGTTTAATTCTTAGTATATGAAAATTCGCGAAATCAACGCCATGCGTGGACCAAATTACTGGTCTATTCGTCGTCACAAATTAATAGTCATGGTTTTGGACCTGGAAGAGCTGGAAGAAAAACCTACTAATAAAATTCCCGGATTTCGTGAACGGTTAGAATCGTTGCTTCCATCTATTTACACTCACCGTTGTTCCGTTGGTACTGAGGGTGGCTTTCTTCAACGTGTTGACGAGGGAACTTGGATGGGGCATGTTATCGAGCACATAGCACTTGAAATTCAAACGCTTGCCGGAATGGATACCGGGTTTGGTCGTACTCGTGGTTACGGAGAAGTAGGAGTTTATCACGTTGTGTTCTCATATATGGAAGAAAAAGTTGGAAGATTTGCTGCAAAAGCATCTGTAAAAATTGCGGAAGCTTTAATAGCCGGAGAAGATTATGATCTCGAATCTGATATTCAGTATATGCGTGAATTACGTGAAGGTGAGAGGTTGGGACCTTCAACAGGGAGTATTATTGAAGAAGCTGAATCTCGTGGAATTCCATGGATTAGACTTAATAAATATTCTCTTTGCCAATTAGGATACGGTAAAAATCAAAAGAGAATTCAAGCTACAGTGTCCAGTGAGACCAGCAGTATCGCAGTAGAATTGGCTTGCGACAAAGAAGACACTAAATTCATTCTCGAACAAGCCGAAGTTCCTGTTCCTAAAGGTGAAATTGTACGTACCGAAGCGGGTTTAAAAGATGCTGTTGAATATATCGGCTATCCATTAGTGATAAAACCCATAAATGGTAATCATGGGCGAGGTATTACAACAAACCTTAATAATTGGGAGGATACACTTGATGCATTTCATGCGGCTAAAGAGGTTTCTCGTTCAATAATTGTTGAGCGTTATATAGTTGGTGAAGATTACCGACTTCTTGTAATTGACTATAAGTTGGTAGCTGCTGCAAAGCGCACACCAGCAGGAGTTACTGGAGATGGAAAATCAACGATCAAAGAACTCATTGATATTATAAATTCAGACCCTCGCAGAGGTTATGGTCATGAAAAAGTATTGACACAAATAACCGTTGATGAGCTTACAAAAGGAATTCTTGAGCAGAATAACAGAACTTTGGAAACAGTTCTGCCTGAAGGCGAATGGATGGCGCTAAAAGATACTGCAAACTTGAGCACAGGCGGAACCTCAACCGATGTAACAGACATTGTACACCCTTATAATGTTTTTATGGCCGAGCGTATTTCAAAATTAATTGGCCTGGATATTTGTGGGATCGACATCATGACAACAGATATAAGCTCTCCCCTTCATGAAACAGGAGGTGCAATTTTAGAAGTCAATGCAGGTCCCGGATTCAGAATGCACTTAGCACCTTCTGAAGGATTGCCCCGAAATGTAGCCGGCAATGTAGTTGATATGTTATTTCCACCAGGTACAGAGTATAAAATTCCTATAGTTGCGATTACAGGAACCAATGGAAAGACCACAACAACCCGATTGGTTTCTCACATTATGAAAATGAAAGGTTATAAAGTTGGATATACAACTACGGATGGAGTTTACATTCAAAACCGTTTGATGATGAAAGGAGATTGTACTGGACCGGCAAGCGCGGAATTTGTACTTAAGGATCCTACTGTTGATTTTGCAGTGCTGGAATCAGCTAGAGGTGGTTTATTAAGAGCCGGCTTAGGTTTTAAATCTTGTGATGTTGCTATTGTCACAAACGTAGCACCGGATCATTTAGGTTTAAAAGGAATCAACACAATTGAGCAACTTGCCAGGGCTAAAGGCGTAATTCCCGAAACGGTACACGCTGGAGGATATGCGATTCTTAATGCTGACGATGATCTTGTATATGGAATGAGAAAAAGTGTTTCAGCCAATGTAGCTTTATTCTCTATGGATGAAAATAACCCGCGTGTTAAAGCCATCGCTAAAGTAGGTGGATTATCTGCAGTTTATGAAAATGGATATATCACAATTTGCAGAGGTGAATGGAAAATGAGAATCACAAAAGCCACCAATGTTCCCCTTACTTTTGGAGGAAAAGCCACTTTTATGATTCAAAATGTATTACCGGCTGCACTTACAGCTTATGTAAGAGGAGTTCCGCTTGAGGATATCAAAGTGGCTTTAGAATCATTCATTCCGTCTCCATCACAAACTCCCGGGAGATTAAACATGTTTGAATTTAAAAACTTCAATGTATTGTTGGATTATGCACACAATGCCGCCGGATTAAAAGCACTCAACAATATGCTACAACGAATGGAAGGAACCCCAAAGGTTGGAATCATCGCAGGGATTGGTGACCGCCGCGAGGAAGACAATACAGGAATTGGGGAAATTGCTGCCGAAATGTTTGATGAAATCATTATCAGGCAAGACAAACATTTACGAGGCAAAAAAGATACAGAGCTTATAGAAATGCTTTCTGAAGGAATTAAGAAAGTTGATCCAAAAAAGAAAGTCAAAATAATTCCTAAAGAAAGTGAAGCCATTGAACATGCAATCACAAATGCAAAAAAAGGAAGCTTAATTGTAATTTGTAGTGATGTAGTACCTGATGCTTTAGCTTTGGTAACTAAATACAAAGAAGAAGAGGCCAAAAATCTGTATGATTTTTCAAGGGATGATATTCCCAATCTTCAGAATTGATAAAGGAGTTATTTTTAGCTTTCAGGCAAGAACTACCTTATTCTTAATTACATAGTATAAAGAGTGTTAATCCATACTCTTTATACTATTTTCAAGGGGCATTTAACTATCCCTTTACTCCAGCCATTTCCATAATTTTATTCCATTCCTCTTCCCTAACCGGAGTAATGGATAGTCGAGACAACCTGAACAGTTCCATATTGTCCAGAGCTGATTCTTCTTTCATTGCTTCTCTGGTAACCGGGTGTTCAAATTTTTGAACAAATCTGACATCCACTAAATGCCATTTAGGATCTGATTCTTTGCTTTTTGGATCAAAATATTTAGCCTTTGGATCAAACTGAGTAGGATCAGGATAGGGTTCGCTTGCAACTTCCATGGTACCTACTATAGCCATTGGCTTTGCATTAGAGTGATAGAAAAAAACTTTATCACCTATTTTCATTTCGTCTCTCATATAATTACGAGCGGCATAATTGCGAATACCATCCCAAGGTTCTACACCTGCTTTCTCCATATCATCAATCCCGAATACATCCGGTTCTGATTTCATTAGCCAATACTTACGTTCGCTCATCACTTTCGAATTAAGGATTCAAAATTAAAGATGAAAAATAGGTTCAGTAACCCAATTTTTCATCTCTAATTTTTCATTTTGAATTATACTTCTCTACATACCACAAAACTGTGTCTCTCAGCATTCCATCAAAATCAGTAGAAGGCTCCCAACCCAGTTCATTTTTGATCTTAGAGGCGTCAATGGCATAGCGGAAATCATGACCTAGCCGATCGGTTACAAAACTGATAAGGTTCTTGTAATCACCATCCGGTCCGTTACCAACTTCTTCGTTCAATAAATCACAAAGTTTGTGAACCAGTTCAATATTTTTCCACTCGTTGTTTCCACCGATATTATATACTTCTCCGGCGTTTCCTTTTAAGAAAGCAGTTTCTAATGCCGAGCAATGATCAATCACATTCAACCAATCACGGACATTTTCACCCTTACCATATACAGGAATTGGATTGTGATTGATAGCGTTTCGGATTACAGTTGGGATCAGTTTCTCATCATGTTGATGCGGTCCATAGTTGTTAGAGCAATTAGTTGTCACCAAATTCATCCCATAGGTATGGAAATAAGCTCTTACAATCATGTCACTACTAGCCTTTGAAGCACTGTATGGAGAATTTGGAGCATAAGGAGTTTGCTCGGTAAAAAATCCATCATCTTCTAGTTCACCGTAAACCTCATCGGTTGAAACATGAACAAATCGATTATTCTTCCAGCTTTCTTCGTCTTCTTGCCAAAGTTGTCTACACTCTTCCAGAATATTGAAAGTCCCGACAACATTGGATAAAATAAAAGGTTCCGGTCCCGAAATAGAATTATCAACATGAGATTCTGCCGCCAAATGAAACACACCATCCGGCTGAAAAGTCTTGACAATATCTTTTACTTCATCCCGATCAACTAAATCAATTTTTTTAAAATAATAGCGCTCAGAATCCCTCAAAGGTTTTAAATAACCAGTATCTGAAGCATATGTAAGTTTATCGATATTCATAATAGTCCAGTCCGGGTGATCCTTGAATAATTTCAATATCAAATTAGAACCTATAAACCCTGCGCCGCCGGTTACTATAATTTTTTTCAAAATGTATCTTCCTCTTTAAGTGATGAAAATAAAGGGTGTTTTCTGTCTTTTTCTGATAGAATTGGTCTTGAAACATCCCAGTTTATTCGTATTAAGGGATCGTCCCATCTTATGCCTCTTTCCCCTTCTTTATGGTAATAATCGGAACATTTATAAGAAACTATGGCTTCTTCGCTTAATACAGAAAATCCATGAGCAAAGCCTTTAGGTACAAGCAATGTTCTTTTGTTTTTGTCAGAAAGTTTAAAAGCGACATAATTACCAAAAGATGGAGAATCTTTTCTTAGATCAACTGCAACATCCAAGATCTCACCTTTTAAGCATGTTACTAGTTTATCCTGAGGCTTCTTGATTTGATAATGTAGCCCTCTAATAGTTCCCTGGTATGATTTGGAAACATTATCTTGTACAAACTCCAAATTAAAGCCGATTTCTTCCAAATGAGATTTTCTGAACGACTCAAAGAAATATCCTCTTTCATCCTCAAATACCTGGGGTTCGAAAACAAATACCCCTTTTATTCTACTTTCATTAATGTTCATTATAGCTTTGCCAACAATCTTTGTAATCCTTCTTTCCAGTCTAAGATTTGAATGCGCTCAATGTTACTAATTTTTTTGGTACTTAATTTGGAAAAAAATGGCCTTTTTGCTTTGGTTTTAAATTCTGAAGAACTAACTGGATTTACCTTTACATCAATTCTTTTTTGTTTAAATATTTCTTTTGAAAACTGATACCAAGTTATCAATCCATCAGAACTTAAATGATATACACCTGATTTTTCTTGTTGGATCAATTCAAAAGTTTGTTCCACTACCTGGTCTGTAAAAGTTGGGGCACCATATTGATCGTCAACTATATTTATTTCCTTTTTTTCGGATCCTAGCTTCAACATCGTTTTTACAAAATTATTTCCATATTGACCACATAACCAGGAAACACGTAATAACAGAAATTCGCACCCGGAATCTTTGATTGCTTCTTCCCCCTTCAATTTAGAATATCCGTATACGTTTACCGGATCTGTTGAGTCCTCTTCTTTATATCCTTCGGGATTATTTTCTTTGTCTGATTTAGTACCCGCAAATACATAATCAGTAGAATAGTGAACAAGTTTTATGCTATGCTTTTTACAAGAATCAGCTAAAACTTTAACTGCACTTCCGTTTATTTGAATTGCTGATTCCTTGTTTTCTTCTGCTTCATCAACTTTAGTATAAGCTGCACAATTTATTATTACATCAGGACATAGACTTACTATTGTATTCTCGATCTTGTCTACATCGTAAATATCCAGTTCAGATGAGGTAAAGCTATTGAAACTGATCCCGCGTTCTTGGCAAAAATCAACCCATTCACTTCCAAGCTGACCTCCGGCTCCGGTGATCAAAAGCTTCATAAATTAATCCTGAACTAGTTTGTTTGCATGTTTATATGAATCTGGGGTACCGGCATCTGTCCACCAACCTTCTAAAACAGAACTTTTCATTAGCCCATTTTTAATATAAAAGTTATTTACGTCTGTGATTTCCAGTTCTCCTCGGCCCGATGGTTTCAAAGTTCTAATGCATTCGAATACTTTTGTATCATAAAAGTAGATACCTGTAACTGCATAATTTGATTTAGGCTCCTTAGGTTTTTCTTCGATTGAAATAACTTTATCACCTTCTAGCTCAGCAACTCCATAGCGCTCTGGGTCTTCAACTTTTTGAATTAGAATTTGTGCACCGGAGCCATCGTAATTACTAACAGCCTTTTGAAGTGAATGTTCGAAAATATTATCCCCTAAAATCACTACTACCGGATCAATCCCAGCAAAATTTTCAGCAAGTCCTAAAGCCTGTGCAATACCACCAGCTTCATCCTGAACTTTATAAGTAAATCGGCAATTAAAATCTTTTCCTGAACCCAAAAGGTTAACCACATCACCCATATGTTCTGTACCTGTTACAATCAGTACTTCTTTAATTCCTACTTCTAGTAATTTTTCTATCGGGTGATAGATCATCGGTTTATCCCCAACAGGTAATAAATGTTTATTGGTTACCTTTGTAAGTGGATAGAGCCTGGAACCGGTGCCTCCGGCTAAAATAATTCCTTTCATAACGTAGATCTGATGTCAATAATTTTACTTATCACTTAAGGTACAAATAGAATTGAAATTTGGCTAAAACTACTCTTTCTAAACTTAATTATAAACTAATATTAGAGTTGATTAATCCTTATCAAATTTGATTAAATAATTCTCATACAGACGTTTAAAGTATTTAATGGTTCGTTCTTTCAGTATATTTATTGATGCATGAAAGTTAAAGTTACATATCTGCTTTTAGTCGTTTTTGCTTTTTTCTCCTCTGAGCAGAGCAAAGCCCAAGACAAGGTATGGACTGGAGCGGTTGATTCTTCTTGGCATGTTGCCGGTAACTGGAATCCTTCCGGAGTTCCTACTTCAGGACAAACGGTTTCAATGAGAGGAAATACCACTCCTTATCCGGTAATCACTTCTAACGTTACCGTACGCTCAGTTACCATAAATCAATATTATTCCAATCCTGGAGACGAACTAACTATTCGTAACAATGCAAGACTAACCGTTACTTATGATTTCACCCTAAATGGTGCCGGAGTACTCAATATTGTAAACGGACATTTGGAAATGACAGCAACTCAAAGTGGTCAGAATAATCTTAATCTGAATTCAGCTCAATCGGTAGTAAATATAACTAATGGTAGTTTTACGGTAGGAACGGCTTCGGAGGATGTTGATGCTGAAATAATCGGTACATTCAATCTTGGAAACGGAGATTTTACTGTTTTTGGAGATTTTGATGTCTCTAACAGCGATACTTTCAATGCAGAAGATGGAACTGTGATAATAAATGGAAACTCTACCATCAATGGAACTTATAACGGAAATGATGGAACCACTACTTTTAATGGCGAGGTAGATGTGCGTAGTGGTGGGGTTTTAAATCTCGATTCCGGAACCATAAATTTTAATGGCGAGACATTCGTAGGAAACAGTGGAGTCGCAAATCTGGGAACCGGGACTGTTTTTGTTAATAACAATATTGAGGTTAAAAGTGGCGGTTACTTTAACGTTGAAGATGCTACTGTAACAGTAACAGGAAATGCAGATTTTACCAGTAATGGAAACCTTTCAATCGACAATGGAACTATAAATATTACCGGTAACGCTAACCTGAGTAGTGGCGGAAGTTTTGATCTTAATGATGGGAATCTGAACGTAGGCGGAGACGCTTCTTTTACATCAGGAGGAACTGTAAATGCCGGGAATGCAAATATAGAACTGGAAGGCGATTTCACCGTTCAAAATGGAAGTAATTTTAATGCAGATTCAAGTACGGTTACTTTCAGTGGCGATTCCACTCAAACTGTAAGTTCAAACGGAGATGTAACTTTTTATAACGTAGTGGTTGACTCAGGTGCGGTTTTAAACACAGACGGTGGTTCCGGGAATACAATTGTTATCGAAAACAATTTGGTAGTGGAAGATGGTGGTGGCGTTGATGTTGAGGGTGATGATCAAATCGATGTACAAGGAGAAGTTCAAGGTGATGAAGAAGCAGTTAATAGTCCAAACCCTTTTGCAGTTTCAGCAAATGCTCCTACCCTTACTACGGTAGCTATTACCTTCAATAAAGCAATGGATGAAGCAATTTCTGAAAATACGGGGAATTACAGCATTCGTAGGGTTAGTAATTCTGCTTCTGTTTCAATTAGTAATGCTGTTCTAAATACAGGCGGTAATAGCCGGGTAGTAACGTTAACAGTTTCTACAATCACTGAAGATGTAGAATACGAAATCACCATGAATAATTTAGAAAGTGAAGATGGTGGTGAAATTTCTGATAACCATAAAAAGCGATTCACTAAAGTTGGCGCTGTTATCTTTTATTCAAGACAGTCCGGAAACTGGGCCACAAATAGCACCTGGTCCCGAACCAGCCATAGCGGATCAGCTGCAACTTCGAATCCCGGAAATACTAACAACGCTGCTATAATTGTTGGAGATGGGGATGTGGTTACTATTGCAAGCTCAACTTCTATAGTGAATCAAACTTCTGTTCAGGTGAATGTCAGTTCTACATTAAGAGTTGGAAGTGCAGGGATTTTAACCACAGGATCAAAATCCATAACCGGAACCGGAACTTTTGAAGTCACTTCAGGAACACTTCAAATTGGCTCATCGGCCGGTATTGCGTCATCAGGTTCTACGGGGAATATTCGAACCAATACCCGTTCTTTTTCAACTTCGGGATCTTATACATATAACGGATCTACTGCCCAGGTATCAGGTTCAGGTCTTCCTTCATCTGTAAATAATCTTACCATTAATAATTCTTCTGGTGTAACTCTCGATAATAATATTGAAGTAAATGGAACGCTAAGTTTGACATCCGGCGTCCTGATTATTGAATCCGGAAATAATTTAATTGCCAATACTAAATCTATCGGCTCAGGTAAACTTAGAATGAAGCAAACTATTTCAGGTTCAAATGGTTGGAGATTGCTCTCCTCCCCACTTTCTTCAAATTATGTTGATCTATTTGATGCTATTACTACACAAGGTTATACAGGGTCTTCTTTAGGAAATGCTCCTGTTGACAGTCTTCAGCCTAGCGTACTTTATTATGTTGAGTCTTATCCCGGAACCGATAATCAACGGTGGAGAGCTCCTTCAAACGCATCTGCTTCCACTCAGAATGGTCTCGGTTTATATACTTATATATTTGGAAATATCGCCTCTGACTCCCGTTATAATAATCCTCTTCCTGTAGATCTCACTGTTGAGGGTCAGGAACCTTCAGGTACAGTAGATTTCGGTGTTACATATACAGTTGCTGCCGATTCCGGTTGGAACCTCGTTGGGAACCCTTACACTGCCACTATTGACTGGGATGATTCAGGAAACTGGACGAAAACAAATATTGATAACACCATTTATATATGGGATTACACCACAAGCCAATATAAAACCTGGAACGGAACAACCGGAGATTTAGGAAACGGATTGATTTCTCCTTTTCAAGGATTTTGGGTAAAAGCCAATGATACAAGCCCTGCATTAAATGTTGATGAAGATGCAAAAACTACGAATGGTAATTTTGTAGGTAAAATAGTGTCAGGAAACAACAACCCGGAACCAAAATTCTCAATAGAACTTTCTGATGATGTAAACAGAACCTCCACTCACTTTATGTTTTCAAAGTCAGCGAAGCTTAACAAGGATTCCAAAGATGCCTACAGGTTAGTCCCCCCACCGGGAATATCTTCATATCTGGATTTAGCTTCTGTGTCAGAGAATAAAAACCGGTTTTCTATTAATAACCTTCCCAGAGATTTTGGTATTCCGATTAAAATCCCATTGTCAATAGATGCCTATGAAAAAGGATTTTCGGCTGACAAACCGCTTCATTTTGTATTCAAAGACTTTAAAAATATTCCAGTTGGTTGGTCGGTTTATCTTGTAGATACTAAATCAAATACTGAGATTAATATACTTACTGAACGCACTTATTTATTCAACCACACTGCAGAGCGAAGAAAAGCAGCTCCAAACAATGTTTTAAGAAGCAAACCAAAAATTACTGTTAAAGCTTCTTCAAAAAACAGATTCTATTTAAGAATTGATCCCGGTACTGAAGCTAGTGATCTCCCCGATGAATTTATGCTCAGTCAAAATTATCCAAACCCATTTAATCCTTCAACCAAGATCAAATTCACACTACCAGTGCAAAGTAACGCCTTACTGGAAGTTTTTGATATTCTAGGTAGAAAAATTGCCACTTTAGCATCTGAAGAATTACCGGCCGGTCAACACATCTATGAGTGGGATGCAAGCAGGCAATCAAGTGGGGTGTACTTATACCGTTTGGTAACTTCTCAGGGAATACAGATTAAAAGAATGACCCTAATCAAATAAATTCCCCTCTTTAAATTCAGTAGTTAGAATTGTTTAATGAAACCATTTAAGTATTAATAATTGGTATATTTAATCAACTTCATCTGCAAAAAGAGCTTTTTTTGAATTCACACAAGAGAAACATACTTCGAGTCTTATCAGCATTAGCACTGATTGTGATTTTCTCAGAAATCGCTTTGTCGCAAATATCCGGCTATACCAACAGGTTAAAAGGACAGGTAAATAGTGCTCAGGTAAGTGGTTCGTCAGACTTAAGCAACTTCCCTGTATTGATGAGTTTTACCCTTCCGGATCTTAGGTCGACAGGGAATGGTGGATTGGTTCAGAATGTAAACGGATACGATATACTTTTTACTTCAGCCAATGGTACTTCAATTCTTTCACATCAGATTGAGACCTATGACCCTACAACCGGTCAAATTGAGATTTGGGTAAGGTTCCCTACACTTTCAGCAACTTCCAATACAGAGTTCTATATGTATTACGGAAATTCCGGTATAGTATCTGATCCATCTTCTGCTAATGTTTGGGATTCGAATTACAAGATGGTGTTGCATATGAACAACAACACTAATGATGCATCCGGAGAAGGAACAGACGCTACTGATTCAGGAACTTCAGATGCTGCAGGACAAATCGGAAGAGCTCGTAATTATGGAACTAATCAAGGAGATTTAATTCAGGTTCCGGATCCCGGTTCTTCTCCTTTGGATATTACAGGAAATATTACAATCTCATTCTGGATAAATATTTCAAATCTCAATGATGGACCCGACCTTATTACAAAAGGAACTTATACTGACGGTTATTCAATCTGGATTACCAACAATGGAAATTTAAGATTCCAGATTAACAATAATGCTTTAAACGGGTCATCCAATAATCAAATCAGCAACGGAACCTGGAGCTATCTGACTTTTACAAGATCTGCATCCGGAAGGAATATATACGTTAATGGGTCATTAGATGCCTCCGATGGTTCTGGTGTATCTTTCAATACTAACAACGACCCACTATATATCTCTACTACTGCTTTCGATTTTGAAGGTAGTATGGATGAAGTTCGAATTTCCAATACAACCCGAAGTGCTGATTGGATTGCCACAGAATACAACAACCAAAATTCACCACTGTTTTTTGTTTCTCAATTGAATGCGGAACCTGTTCTGCAAACCATTGAAGGTTCAACCATTACTTTTAATTCAGGTGACTCGCCCAAAAATATTACATCTACAATTGATGTCTCCGATGGTGATGATGTTAACCTTGAAAGTGCTGAAATATCTATTTCTAACAATTTTGCGCTAACTGAAGACGAACTGCTTTTCACAGATCAGTTGGGTATTACGGGTAGTTATGCTTCGGGTACAGGAGTTCTGACCCTTACCGGCACAACTACAAGCGCTAATTATGAAACAGCGATTCGGAGCATCACTTACAGAAATGCTGATACTTCTCCTACAGAAAATACCAGAACTATAAGCATCACCGTAAGTGATGGAACAGATGATAGTAATACGCTAACGAGAAATATCAATGTTGTAAAAGTTAACAACGATCCTGTTCTCTCAAATATTGAATCTTCTTCATTATTCTTTTTCTCAGGTAGTTCAGCAAAACAAGTTAGTAATACCATCGAAATTTCTGATATTGATGATACAAATATGGAAAGTGCCAGTCTTCAGATAACAGGAAATTATCTTAACTCTGAGGACACTCTGGAATTTGTATCTCAAAATGGAATTACATCTTCATGGAATGATATTTCTGGTACGTTGACCCTCACGGGTTCTGCTACTAAAACAAATTATGAAAATGCTATCCGAAGTGTCAGTTATTTGAATTCTAATCCGACTCCTGATATGTCGGTTAGGACACTCAGCTTCACAGTCAGCGATGGAAGCGATAACAGTTCTACCCTTACCCGGGATATTGAAATACCGGATTCAATATCTGACCCCTCTACTGACCTTTCGAATACGGTTTTTCATTTTGATGCATTTGATGTGGACGGAGATTTACTAACCAATGACCAACCCGGGGATGGCACCGGTGTTTCTACCTGGGGAGACAGATCTGATAACGCCGGAGGAAGTTCAGTAGATCTTTCAGGTACAACGAGTCCCGCCAGTGATGAGCCCATCTTTGATTCTGATTATTTCGGAGAAAGAGGCGGATTACTTTTCGATGGTACAAACGACAAGTTTGATGTTCCAGATAACGCTATAAATAATACAGGGACATATACTGAAAAATCATACGCAGTAGTTTTCAGAACAGGATCAACCACCGCAGGATTACAGATAATTTATGAACAAGGTGGTGGAACCAGAGGTTATCAAATAAGCATTAAAGATGGAGTTGCTTACGCATTTGCATGGAATAATGCAGAATGGGGATCCGGAAACCAATATAAGTCCATTAATCTGGGTGCTGTTTCCATTAATACAAACTACATAATTATAGTAAGTCATGATGCTACGGCTGGTACTCTGGTTGATAAAACTTGGTCAGCTAATATTAATGGTAGTAGCATTATAACACAAACAAGTGTTGATTTTCAGAGAGCTCATAGTGGTGATGCCGTTATTGGTGAAGAAGACGGAACAAGAGACCCTGCTACAACTGGTAACAACCCTGCGGGAACTAATAATTTCAATGGTATCATTGGTGAATTTATTGCCTGGAATGACGCTTTATCAGCAGGTGATTTCACGAACTTATATGCTTATTTAAGTGATAAATGGTTCAATAAAGCTCCTTTATTATCCTCAATTGAAGGTTCAGCACTTTCTTATTCCGAAGGTGATCCTGCAACAATAATATCTTCATCTTTAGTAGTTTCAGATTCGGATAATTCTGTTTTGGAAAGTGCGGAGGTGAGTATATCAGAAGGATTTAATAATTCTGAAGATGTTCTTGCCTTCACTAATCAATTAGGAATTACAGGAAACTGGAATTCAACTACCGGGATTCTGACCCTATCAGGTACATCTTCTGTTGCAAATTATCAAACAGCGCTTCGTTCTGTAACTTATGAAAATACGAATGGGTTAAATCCGTCAACAGTTACCAGAGAAATTTCTTTTCAGGTTTTTGATTTTGAAGATCCAAGCGGACTAAT